>Ga0256834_1000107_pt1 | contig 55972 bp, 57 predicted proteins | sample 4281140metaG_FD_190536 | JGI IMG/M metagenome (GOLD analysis project Ga0256834, IMG submission 190536) | Hydrothermal vent microbial communities from East Pacific Rise, Pacific Ocean - 4281-140 | ecosystem: Environmental > Aquatic > Marine > Hydrothermal vents | place: Pacific Ocean: East...
TTTATTAGTGCTGTTTTCATTGCACAAATATCGGACAAAGCCGCTCTCAAAAAATTAGGTCTAGCGCTTTGTCATGATTTTTATATCAAAAGGCAAGTAAAAAGGCGCAAAATTCTAAGTTTTACGCCTTTTATTTTTTTACTCAGCAGGAGCTGGTCTAACTTTTGCTTTTGAGGGCAAGCTTCCTTTTGCTCCAGGAATGTGCGCCCAAGCAGGTCTTTCGAATAGGAATTTGCCATAACCAGTTTTTTGCACCATCCAATAAAGCACTAGTGGTGCGATAATAGCGATTATTAATATAACTAGAGAAAGCATGCCAGTATCGTTGATAATATTCAAGCGCTGTAGGATTTCTCGAGCTATTCCCATTGGTAAAGAAAACGCAAGGAAAATGACAATCGAACGATTGCCCATAGCACTTAACCAGTTCATTGCCTTAAAGCGTACAAATAGGCTAGCGCTGATGCAAACAGCCATTGCGCCAATTAAAGCTAAAGATAAATGCAATCCGGGTATGGCTGCAAAACCCATAACAAATTCTGTTGGCATTGCTTGATATTGTGGCAAGAACACTAATGCGCCATTTATAACAGCCCATAAAGTTAAAGTGCCAACAATCAACAAAGGGCGTTTTGAAAAATATTCAACAATATCAAATATTCTTGGCGCAAACACATAGCCTACATAGAAATATATGAAATATTCTGAGAATTGGTTGAATGCATAAATTGGGGTGTCTATTGGCAATATTTGCAATGTTGCAGCAAGTATTAGCATTGCCCAATGCGGGATTTTTAACGAATAAGCAATTTTTGCAGTAAGTGAAAAGAACGCTAAAACATAAATAAACCAGAGTAATGAATATGGCTCAACAATAGACCATAATATTAGGGACAGGGCATGAGCGGGGTGGAGTGAGAAAATAGCGTATTTGAAGACTATTATAATTACTGCCCAAAGCACATAAAAGTATAAATAATGCACAAAGCGGCGATCTAAATAAGATTTCCAATCTCGTGCAATAACCGTTGAGAGAAAAAGTCCAGAAATTAGAAAAAATTCAGGCATTCTAAAGGGGGTAGCAAACCCAATAATATAGTGTAAAAAACCGACCTCTCCTGTCTCCTTGCCAACAGAATTAGCCACATAAAGCATCACAACCAAAATAATAGAAATGCCTTTGGCGCTATCAACCCAATCTAACCTTGTTTTACCGCTCATAATATTCTCTTGTCACTAAATGTTACAAATATATAAAATAGTATAACAGAATTATATGGTTAACGCTGATAACTAAAGCGTGATAATAGGTTTATAGTTGTTTTATCCTAAAAATATATGCTTAATGAATTGTCAAATGGGGTATTTTTGATTTTATTCTAGCAAATGCAGAATTGATACCAAGCACGGGGCAGGCTATGGTCGGGAGCAAAGCGAGCCTGCCCCGTACTAGATACGGGGGCGGCAAGAATAAAAGCAAGAGACAATAAATTTTATTATACTAATCTCTTTTTTGCAAACGCTCTGCCTGAATGTGACTTCAAATATTTTTCAAAATCATAAGCTTTTTGCTTGCCTATAAAGGCGTGATAAGAGATTAATTTCCACGGCTTATATTTTGCAGTGTGTTTTGAATTTCCAGAATTATGTTCTGTAAGCCTTTGTTTCAAATTAGAAGTAGCTCCAGTATATTCTTGTTCGGGAAAATCAATACTTCTGATTACATAGACATAGTGCATATGATTCTCTCAAACAGTCCGTCGTCGCTCTACGAGCTATGCCGGACACGCTTCGCCCTAACGCTCTACTTTGTGGCTGTGCCACGCATAGCCCGTAAGGGCGAAGCGTGGTGCAGGCGGCGAGAGTCGAACTCGCACGAGGGTTACCCTCTCAGGATTTTAAGTCCTGTGTGTCTACCATTCCACCACGCCTGCATATTTTTGAAGAACCTTTTATAAAAATCAATCGGTATCACCTGATATTGGTTCTGCATAGGTCACGTCAAGATCCCAAGGGAAATAAATCCAAGTATCTTGTGAAACTTCTGTAATAAATGTGTCAACCATGTCATTTCCAAGTGGTTTTGCATAAACTGTTGCAAAATGAGCGTTTGGTAACATCTCACGAACAATACGTGCGGTTGCTCCAGTGTCTACCAAATCATCAATGATTAGCACTTTCCCCTTTTTATCTAATTCTAAAACATCGTCCGAAACATGTTTAAGTATTTCAATCTTGCCCTGATCCTTATGAGCATAAGATTTTGCCGCAACACTTTCGACAACACGGATATTAAGCTCTCGTGCCACAATGGCCGCTGGAACTAATCCACCACGTGCAATAGCTACTATTGCATCAAAGGATCCAATATTTGTTAGCCGCCAAGCCAGCGCCCGTGAATCACGGTGGAACTGATCCCAACTAACAGGAAAGGATTTGTTTGAAGGGTTCATTTATTAAATCCTACTTGGCAAGATAATATTATTTTCAACATGTAATTCATCAACCATGCTTTGCACTAGCTTTGTAGATTTTTCAAGCGCAATTTTGTCATTTGAACGTAATATTATGCTAGAAAACTTCCCCATCTGTGGATAAGATCCAATTTTTACATTTTTAAAGGCTTTTTGGATTTTTTCTAACCCTAAAGCAATTTTACTTTCCCCAACACCAACCATGATTTTATTCGATAATATTCTCTCTCCCTGCACTAATAAAGGGGCAATGCTTTTTAGCATATCTTGCATAATAATTGGCACGCCAGCCATCACATAGACATTATCAATAATAAATCCCGGAGCGCCAGTAACATTATTCTTTATTAATGTTGCCCCTTTTGGAATTCTAGCCATGCGTAAGCGCCCCTCGCTAAGCGCTTTATCTCCACTATGATCTTGCAACATTATTTTGGCATCGGCGTTTATTTCTAATTCGACATTAAGCGCTTTTGCAACGGCATCTGCTGTAATGTCATCATGGGTTGGGCCAATTCCACCAGTGCTAAACACATAATCATGGTTTTTGCGCATATCATTAATTGAAATAATGATGTTCTCTAATTCATCAGCAACAATTCTTACCTCTTTAAGATCAATGCCAATATCTGTGCAAAATAGCGCTATGGTGTGAATGTTTTCATCTCTTGTTTGCCCATTTAATATCTCATCACCAATAATTAATAATGCTGCACTTTTGCGTGGCTTTAAGTTTTGGTGGTTCATATTAGTATAACAATCTTGATTTATTTTGAAAATGAGGGCTATTTTGAAGTTACTTGCTAATTTATATTATGCAAGAAAAATGTATTTTTCAATTTTCTAATTTACAAATATGTTTGGGTAATGTCTTTATTCTTTAGGAGTTTTTATGATAACTTATATTGATGCAAAAAATAGCAAACGCAAAGTTGCAGGGATAATTCCTTTGCATGACGAAACTGGTTTTGCTGGTATGCGTAAAGCTGGGCAATTATGCGCTCAAGCGCTTGATCTATTATATGAAGAGGTACGCCCCGGAATTACAACTTTAGAGCTAGATAGAATTGCTTTTGAATTTGCTCATGATAATGGAGCAGTGCCAGCAACTATGTTTTATCGTGGTTATAGGCATTCTATTTGCACATCAATAAATCACGTTGTTTGTCATGGTATCCCATCTGAAAAGCCTCTTAGAGAAGGTGACATTGTAAATATTGATATTACATTAGTTGTTGATGGTTGGCATGGTGATAGCTCTCGCATGTATCCTGTGGGTGAGATTTCACGAAAAGCTGAGCGCTTAATCGAGATGACATATGAGGGGCTTGAGGTTGGTATTAAAGCTGCCAAGCCCGGAAATACAACAGGGGATATTGGCGCTGCCATTCAAACTTATGTAGAAAAACAACGAGCCTCTGTCGTTCGAGATTTTGTTGGACATGGGTTGGGGCAACGCTTTCACGATGAACCCAATATCATGCATTTTGGTACGCCCGGCACTGGTATTGAGTTAAAAGAGGGAATGATTTTTACCATTGAGCCTATGGTGAATTTAGGTCGGGAGCATGTTAAAATACTAAGCGATGGCTGGACAGCGGTAACTAGAGATAGAACTCTTTCGGCACAATGTGAGCATTCATTAGGCATAACAAAAACTGGTTGCGAGATATTTACAGGCTCTCCACTTGGCTTGTTTAACCCTATTGCAGTACGATGAGATGAGCGAAAAACCTGACAATAATAAAAAGCATTATCATGGCCATCGCGAGAGGTTGCGCCAAAGGTTTGCACAAAATGGTTCAAGCAGTTTGCAAGATTATGAATTGCTTGAGCTTATTTTATTTAGGCTTTTGCCACGTCGTGATACTAAACCAATAGCCAAAGCAATGATTGAGCGCTTTGGTAATTTCCCAGAAGCAATTAGCGCCCCATCACATCTATTAGAAGAAATTGACGGTTTAGGAAAAACAGCGATTATTGATCTGAAAGTAATTTTGGCAGCAACTCAACGTTTCAGCAAAGAAAGCATTTTGGATAGGCCAATACTTGGCTCTTGGGGTGAATTAATAAATTATTGTAATACGCAAATGGCTTATGAAACCAAAGAACAATTTCGTATCCTGTTTCTTGATAAGAAAAATTTTCTTATAGCTGATGAGGTGCAACAGATTGGAACAGTTGATCATACGCCTGTTTATCCACGTGAAGTTATAAAGCGCTCGCTTGAGCTTTCAGCAACGGCACTAATTTTGGTACATAATCACCCATCGGGCGATCCAACCCCTTCAAGCGCCGATATTAAAATGACTAAAGAGATAGATAATATTGCCAAACCGTTGGGCATTACTGTGCATGACCATATAATTATTGGCCGTTCAGGACATTCATCTTTACGTGGTTTGAAGCTAATTTAGCTTATGTCCTTCGTAATTTCTTTAAAAAACCACCTAGCTTTTTTGAGTTTTTGATATGAAAACGCAGCGTCTTTATAATTCTATGTAATATAGAAATAATATAGCCTTTGAAAGTCAAAGGAATATAAAAATGGCGCAAAGCAGTAAGAGAATTACACCAATGCCGCTTTTCATCGGTAAGCCCAGCCCCCATGTCATAGACACGAATTCCAGCATCAAAAATTGTTTGCATGACACGCAATAGGTTTTGCTTGCCCGGTGAGCCAGCTTGCATTTTAATGTTCTCACTCATCGAAGAAATTAGGCAAAACATTTTCTTTTGATGTATGATATTATAACGAATTGCAACAATTTCTTTATTCACACGCAGTACATGCAAACTAACTTTCATATCACCATTGCTTTTCATGATTTTGTAGTAAAACTGACGATGCTTTTCTTCTTCAAATGGGTTCTTAATACCCAAAATCTTAAATCGTTGCGCACGTTGTTTAAACATAAGCGAGAGAATATTATCAATCTCTTTGTTATCAGCGCTAATTTCTTCAAAGCTCACATCACCAAGCGCATTTAGCTTTGCACTATGTTGTTTGTCATGTTTGCGTCTTGAGCGAGTTCTTTGTTCTCTATTACATTGCTCCCAACTCTCAAATTCTGAGCGATAGAGCATATCAGCTGGGGCAGATATTCCTAATTGAGAATATAGAGCATCATCTGGCACATAAGGAATATACATAAGATCAAAACCCTTGAAAGATTTAATCAAAGCCTGCCAAAGAGATTTTTGCTCCTGCTCGCTAAATTTTACCATTGCTTTGGCATTTATAAGCGGTGCTTCAACTCCTACTTGAGATTTTGTAAAAGGCATTAATGTTTTAACGCCCATCATTTTTGTGGCCTCAAGTGCCATAATTATTATAGGTACATTATCAATTTTGAGCACGCTAAAATATTGATTTTCTGGTTTAATATCTAAAATACCTAGCCAAGTTCTAATAAAATCAAAATTTTGCCCTGGAGATTGAACTCCCAAATTTTCAAGGAAGCGCCATTCTGTTTCAATATCATCAATTACATTTGTTGTGGTAATTGAGATATTTAAGCTAGCACCTTTGCTCTTTTTAAGAGATGTTTTTTTAATTTCCTTGTCCATAGGCCATCGCTATATCATTGCTCAAATAATTTGAAGCCACTATTCACTAGTAATATGAAAGAGTAGTTGATATTTAATAAAAACATTAGCCAATTAGACCAAGTGCTGGAAAGGTTTCTAACAGCCACCAAGAAAAACGAGTGAATTGCCCTGTCATAAATGCCAAACCTGTTAGCACCAATAAAGCTCCCATGAACTTTTCAATAGTGCCAAGGTGTTTCTTAAAACCCTCAAAAAAGCTAGTAAATGGGCCAATAGCTAAACCTGCTAAAAGAAATGGCACGCCAAGCCCTGCTGAGTAAATAGCTAATAATTTAGCGCCCTCAGCCGCTGAATCTTGCACAGCGGCAACCGAGAGAATAGCGGCAAGCACTGGCCCAATACATGGTGTCCAGCCAATGGCAAAAGCTACCCCCAACCCAAAACCACCAAGCGGACCACTAACTACGCTTGGCCCATGATGACGTATTTGCATATTGAGAAAGGCAAGCTTGAATATGCCCAAAAAATGCAACCCCATCGCAATAATCAGCAGGCCAGCTATTGGAGTTAAATAAGGCATTATTTGTCTAAAAGCCTGCCCAAACGCAGTTGCCGTTGCGCCAAGTGTGATAAATATAACAGAAAAGCCCATTATGAAGAACAATGATGTGAAAACTGTGCGTCGCCAAAGAATACCAGGCTTAACACCGTCTTCTTGTAATTGCTCAAAAGATGCGCCACTCATATAGGTTAAATAGGGTGGCACAAGCGGTAAAACGCATGGGCTAAGGAAACTTAAAATTCCTGCTATAAATATAATTGGGAATGTTAATTCGCTCATTTATCTAACCTTTTTCTATAACCTTATTAACGCCTAGAAAATTTGAAGCAATAGCTCTGTTTAATTATCAAACAAAAGTGATTGCTTATTGCTTCATATTTTAGCTCATGCTAATGCGCATTTGAAAAGAATTAATAAATTAGCAAAAGAGCCTAACATTATGATTTCACGATATTCTCGCCCTGAAATGGTCACCATTTGGTCGGCGCAAACAAAATTTAAGATTTGGTTTGAAATTGAAGCACATGCCGCAACAAAACAGGCAGAGCAGGGGGTTATCCCAAAAGAAGCCGCTAAAATCATCTGGGAAAAGGGTGGAAATGCTCAATTTAATGTTGAGCGCATTGATGAGATAGAGCGTGAAGTAAAACATGATGTTATTGCTTTTTTGACGCACCTTTCTGAAATAGTGGGTGAGGAGGCTCGTTTTGTGCATCAAGGCATGACTTCTTCTGACGTTTTGGACACAACTCTTTCAGTGCAATTAAATCGTGCTAGTGATATTTTATTGGCAGATATTGATGCTTTACTTGCTGCGCTAAAAAAACGTGCATTTGAGCATAAAAACACCATAACCATTGGCCGCTCACACGCTATTCATGCCGAGCCAACCACTTTTGGCATAAAATTAGCGCAAGCCTATGCTGAAATGCAGCGCAATCGTGAAAGATTAGTTGCGGCGCAAAAAGACATCGCCACTTGCGCTATTTCTGGCGCTATTGGAACTTTTGCCAATATTGACCCCGAAGTTGAAAAATATGTTGCAGATCAGCTTGGCCTAAGCGTTGAGCCAGTTTCAACGCAAGTTATTCCACGTGATAGGCACGCAATGTTTTTTGCTACCCTTGGGGTAATTGCTTCTTCCATTGAGCGCATAGCGGTTGAAATTCGCCATTTACAACGTACCGAAGTGCTTGAAGTAGAAGAATATTTTTCTAAAGGGCAAAAAGGCAGCTCCGCCATGCCGCATAAGCGCAACCCAATATTAACTGAAAACCTAACAGGGTTGGCTCGTTTAGTGCGGGGCATGGTAATTCCAGCAATGGAAAATGTAGCCCTTTGGCATGAGCGTGATATTTCTCATTCCTCAGTCGAGCGCATGATTGCCCCAGACGCTACAATTACTCTAGATTTTGCCCTTGTACGTTTAACAAACGTAATTGAGAATCTGTTGGTCTATCCTGATAATATGAAGGAAAATATGGATAAATTAGGCGGATTGCACAATTCACAACGTGTATTATTAGCGCTCACCCAAGCAGGGCTTTCTCGTGAAGATAGCTATTCAGCGGTACAACGAAACGCCATGCAAGTTTGGCAGGCCAAGGGAAATCGGACTGGCAAATTTGCAGAACTGCTAAAAGCCGATGAGCAAGTAAGCAATGCGCTTAGCAACGAGCAAATTGATGCTATGTTTGATGATGCTTATCACCTCAAACATGTCGATTTAATTTTTAGCCGAGTTTTTGAAGACTAAGCTTCACTTAGCACTTCTTGCTTGGCTTGCGCTAAAAATTCAGCCATTTTGGCACGGAGATCTTCTTCGCTTACACTTGCACCAGCTTCTTTAATATCAGAACTAATCTTACGGTAAACATCTTCATCGCCTGCTTCTTCAAAGTCAGAAGCAATAACTTCAGACACATAAGCGTTAACATCTTTTTTTCCGAGAAGTTCAGCAATCCAAATAGCTAGTTTTTTGTTGCGGCGAGCTTCTGCCTTAAATAGGAGTTGGGCATCGTGGGCAAATTTGGCTTCTTGGGCTTTTTCGCGATCATCAAATGTAGACATTTTTATTCCTCAAATTAAGTTGTGCGCCCTTAATGGCATGTTCAGATATCACATAGGGTGTTAGTTTACTCAAATCAATATCAAACAGCTGTAAAAATGCTAACATCACCAATAATAGTTATAATAAAATCAATATTACTTGCAATAAATGAAAATTGGCGCAAAAAGCTTATGTAATACCCATCGATTCTAATTTTAAGGCAAAATAATGAGCCGACGTCGTAAAATTTATGAAGGTAAAGCCAAAACTCTTTATGAAGGGCCAGAACCCGGAACGCTTGTGCAGCATTTCAAAGACGATGCAACGGCAGGAAATGGCGAAAAACACGAGATTATTGATGGTAAAGGGGTGCTGAACAATCGCATTTCAGAATATATTTTTCAAAATCTAAATGATTTAGGAATTCCAACCCATTTTATTCGGCGCTTAAATATGCGTGAGCAGCTAATTAAAGAAGTTGAAATTATCCCAATAGAAATAATTGTGCGAAATATTGCCGCAGGCTCGCTTGCTAAACGTCTGGGCTTAGAGGTCGGAACAAAATTACCACGTTCAATAATTGAGTTTTGTTATAAAGATGACGAGCTTGGTGATCCATTGGTTGCAGAAGAACATATTACGGCCTTTGGCTGGGCAAATCCTGCTGAACTTGATGATATTATGTCACTTGCCGTGAGAGTGAATGATTATCTTTCTGGGCTTTTTATGGGTGTTGGGTTGCAATTAGTAGATTTTAAGATTGAATGTGGCCGTTTATTTGAAGGTGATATTATGCGCATTATTCTAGCCGATGAAATCTCCCCTGATTCGTGCCGTCTATGGGATGTAAAAACCAAGAATAAATTTGACAAAGATCTATTTCGTGAAGGAAAAGGCGGACTTATTGAGGCCTATCATGAGGTAGCGCAACGTCTTGGTATTTTGTCAGAAACTGAAAACGCTTTGTCCACTGGGCCGAGGTTGGTTAAATAAGGTGGGCAGTATTTTCTCTAACCCCCACCCCAACCCTCCCCGCAAGGGGGAGGGAGAAGAAAGAGAAGGCTATCTCAGCAACAGGCAAGAAGAAAATCCAAATTAAAGATGTAAGCGTGGGAAAAGAATAAACGGCGGGGGTGTTCCTCCTACGCTAAAGCTTCGGCGGACAGGCAGGGTCGGGAGCGTTAGCGACCAATAGCCTGTCCCGTGCTTGACACGGGGGCGACAATATAAAAGAGAAAGAAAGGAATAATAATGAAAGCAAGAGTAATAGTAACTCTTAAAAACGGAGTGCTTGATCCACAAGGCAAAGCTATAAAAGGATCGCTTGAAGCACTAAGTTTTGAGGATGTAAATAAAGTCAGGCAAGGTAAGGTGTTTGATGTGGAATTAGATGAGAGCGATAAAGAAAAAGCAACCATGAGCGTTAAGCATATGTGCGAAAAGCTACTTGTCAACGAAGTTATTGAAAAATATACTATTCAAATTATTGACTAGATTATTAGCAAAATTACTTTTTTAATATTCGTGTTGGGACGCACTTATGCTTGTAAAGACTTCTCTTATTATCTTATTTTTTCTCTCAATCGCAGTGCTGGCATCAGCCTATTCTACTCTACCTGTTGTTAGTTAAGTCACCTTATATCGTCACATCAAATTGTCGGATCAAAATCATAAATCCAGCTAAGGCGTGAATAATGGTTCATGTTGCCTTGCATTTTTACCATAGAATTTCTGCCGAAAGTAAAGGGGGGTGTCATGTGAAAAATATTGCCATTGCTTTGGGATGTTTTTGCTACCCTATTTACTCGCTCTTGGCGTTTATTTTGGTAGATATTAAAAGCAGTTGCAGGGTTTTGCTCAGTTGCTAATAGAGGAGCTAAAATAATAGCATCTTCAATCCCCATAGCAGCGCCTTGAGCCTGAAAAGGTAACATGGCGTGAGCTGCGTCGCCAACAAGCCCAACAGAGCCCTTATGCCAGAAAGGTGCTTTAACAGCTGCTAATGGCCAATGCGTCCAGTTTTTTGTTAGGGAGCAAATTTTTGATAATCGGCTATCATTTTTCATTGAGATTGGCAGGTTTGGAGTTTCGCTAATTCCAAAACCAACTGACATGGTTTCTTTAGTAAAAAATGCTACATTTACCACATTGCGGTGCTTTAATGGATAGGCAACGGCGTGAAACCCTGATCCCCACATTAGAGTTGTATTTTTAAGATTTAGAACATCTTGCAAAAGATCAATATCAATTAATGTTCTCCATGCGACATATCCGCTATATTTTGCTTGCACGCCATCTAAGTATTTTGTGCGAGTGATTGAGCCAACTCCATCAGCACCTATAAAGGCAAAACATGATATTTCCTGTGTCTTGCCACCCACTTTTTTATATTTGACTATTGGATTTTGCTCAATATTTGATATTTCAAAATCTGTAATAGCAAACTCAACATCTATTAGTTTGTTGTTTTTACAAGCGGCATAAAGTGTTTCAACCATATCGGCTCGGTGCATAACTGTGTAAGGCACACCAAAGCGCTTTCTTGCAGTTTTTCCTAATTCTAGCGTAACAAGAGGCTCATTTTGTGCAAAAGAATAAATATCAACGCCTTCTGGCTCAAAACTAACTGGCTTTAGTGCTTCTTCTAAGCCCAAAGAATTAAGCGCGCGATGGGCATTTGGGCCAATTTGCAATCCTGCGCCAAACTCTTGAATTTGCTCATTGCGCTCAAGAACTAAGGTTTTGACACCGTATTTAGCTAGGGCGAGGGCACTAGTTAGCCCCGCAATTCCAGCGCCCGCAATTACAATGAATTTTTCTGTCATAATTTTTTCTTTGCTCTTGTTAAATAATCTATACTATTAGTTCACGAACATATTCATGCGGTCAATAGGAACTTGAATTTTGCCAGTATTTATCTCTGAAAATATAAAAATTGCTTATGAGGATTATGGCAAAGGTGAGCCAATTATTCTAATTCATGGCTTCGCATCAAATGCTAAGGTTAACTGGTTAGATACGGGCTGGGTCGATATTTTGGTCAATGCTGGTTATCGAGTAATCACCATTGATAATAGAGGGCATGGGCAATCAGAAAAGCTCTATGATAGTAAATATTACCCAGCAGCCTTAATGGCGCATGATACAATCAATTTGATTGATCATTTAGAGCTTTCTTCTGCTTTTTTGCTTGGTTATTCAATGGGGGCAAGAATTTCAGCCTTTGTTGCTATGCAAGCACCGCAAAAGGTTAGGGGTGTTATATTTGGCGGTATGGGCATAAATCTTATTCGTGGTATGAGAGATAGTTCTGAAATTATTGCTGGTTTAAGGGCAGATAGTTTAGAAGAAATTGAACATAAAACCGCAAGGCAATTTCGTATTTTTGCGCAACACACCAAGAGCGACCTTAAGGCGCTGGCTTATTGTTTATCATCTTCTCGTGATCCAATAACAAAGGAAGATGTTGAAAAAATTTATATTCCAGCACTAGTTGTAGTTGGAAGTGATGACACAATAGGGGGTTCGCCTAGTGATTTGGCGGATATTTTACCGCAAGGTAAGTCATTATTACTTGAAGGGGTTGATCACATGCGCTCAACTGGTGATAAGAGATTTAAGCAAGGTGTTATTGATTTTTTAGATGAAAACTCAATATAGTAATGCTAACAAGAGAAATAATTTTAATTTGGCAAGACGAAGTAATTTTAATTGGAATGATAAATGAGCCTTAAAACAAAACAGCAATCAGTTAAGAAGTTAGATCCAGTGTGGACTTCTATAAGGCAAGAAGCTGAGGAAATTACAAAACAAGAACCAGCACTTGCAAACTTTGTTTTTTCAAATATTTTGAACCATAATAGTTTTGAAAAAGCGCTGTGCTATCGTCTAGCGCAACGGCTTGGTCATTTAGATGTTTCTGCTGACCTCATTAGGCAAGCATTTAATGAGATATTAAAAGAATCCAACAAGATAGCTATCTTGTCACGTATTGATATTGTTGCGACAAAAGAGCGAGATCCTGCTTGTCATCGTTTGATTGAGCCGTTTTTATATTTTAAGGGATATCAGGCAATTCAAGTGCATAGGTTTGCTCATGAATTATACAAAATGGGTCGCAAAGATATGGCTTATTATTTGCAAAGCCGCAGCTCCCAAACCTTCCAAGCAGATATAAATCCAGCCGTAAAGATGGGGCAGGGGATTATGTTAGATCATGGTACAGGAGTGGTGATTGGCGAAACTTCAGTGATTGGCGATAATGTGTCTATTTTGCAGGGTGTAACTTTAGGGGGCACAGGTAAGGTTGATGGTGATAGACATCCAAAAGTTGGATCTGGCGTATTGATTGGTGCAGGAGCAAAGATTTTAGGTAATATTAGAATTGGCGATTGTGCGCGAATTGCTTCGGGCTCTGTTGTTTTAGAAGATGTACCAGCCAAAAAAACGGTAGCAGGAGTTCCTGCAAAAATAGTTGGTGAGGCTGGTTGCGCTTATCCTTCTCTTAATATGGATCAAATGTGGGGTGAAATAATTTGAAAACTAGCTAGCCATTTATTTATAAGAAACAAATTAGAATATTAAAGGAAAAGATCATTGGACAAAGCAGAACTTAATAAGTTGAAATTATTTTTACAAAAAACTTTTGGCAACGCTGAGCTAACAGTAAAAGCCCGCCCGCAAAAAACAGATTCTTGTGAGGTTTATAAGGGCGATGAATTTATTGGGGTAATTTACGTTGATGACGAAGACGAAGATCGCTCATTCATGTTTCAAATGGCAATTTTGGATATAGATTTAGAAGATATATAATATTAAAGACCATCAATTTTATCTAGCCATTTTTGCGCTTCTATATCAAAATTTCTCCAGCCTAAAAGAGCCTCATATTCAAAGCTATATATAGCGCTAAGCTGTGGACTAATTTGAACAGTACGCACACACATTTTTGAGCTTTGAGGTACTATCTTATCCATACATTTGGCAACAAAGGGATTGGCGCTAAGGGGATCATAAAAAACATTCTCCTCAATATTGCCAACCATCGTTTTAAGTGGCTTGCCAATTAAACCTCTTGGGCTGTTTATTTCTTTGGGTAAAAACTGATGCAAATAGACATCATCTAATAATTGAGCGCTTGGAATGTTTAATCTTTTTAGCGCTAGCGTGACTTGGATTATCATGCTTGGCTTATCCGCTATGAGTGGCAAGACAAAAAGCAGCTCTGTATAATCTACAAATTCCGTTTGCCGCTCTTCAGAATATTTGAACCAAGTAGCTGGGATTTCTAATTTTTGACCTGATATTATTTTTGTAAGCAGAATTTCATTATCATTTAAGGAGGGTGGCTTTGTTTTAGGTTGCTCAAGATTATCAATGTAATAAGCAAGAGCTAACCCTGCAAAAATTAGGCCTAATGCAATAGCAAAAAGATTGAATAGTAAGTCTTTTGGATTATTATTTTTGGCCATAACAAAAGATCATTCTTAAAGAAAACAATTAACACTCGCTTGGCTTTGTTAACCATGTTTGCCAACAATTAGTGACTATGGATAAAGCTACAACTATACTTAATAAAAGGTAAATATATTAAATATAAATTTAAGGCTAGGGAATATATTAATGTCAAACGATCTTGTTTTAGCTTTGTTTATCATTGCTGTTGGTATATCTGTTGCAGGTGTTAGTGCGCATCTTTATCAATATATATTAAGAGCGCCTGCTGTGCTAAGCTATACAGGCAAGACCTACCTATCTTCACTTGGCAATCTATTTATTAGTTTTGTTTGCGGCCCTTATATTATGCTAAATCTTGGTTTCAATAATTCCCAAGAGGAGGTATCTCTACCAAAGCTCTTTGTTTTGCTAGCAGCATTAATTGCCTTTGGTTGGGCTTTCATTACTGGTCTTATGTTTATGAGCATATATCTAGCTTTTGTTTAAGCATAAAAAAGACCAGCCTCAGGGAAGGGGCTGGTCATATCAAACCTAATGGAGGTCAAAACCTAATGGAGGTTATGGGAGTAAAGGTTCGATTAGTTTTTTTATCTTTTAGCGAATAGATTTTCTCTTTGGTCGTAAATATCAACCCATTGACCTGAATTTGCTTGGGATTGACGTTTTAGATATTTATAGGGTGTTTCATTCCAAAGTTTTATCAGTGCAGCTTGATTATCAAGAACAAGATCACCTCTATCAGTTCGTACCATTAGTACGGCATGACCTTCTCCGCTTTCTTGACGAAGTACAGCAATGAGTAATGTTGATGCAGGCCAGCCAAGATTGACTAGAGCACGGCGTTTTTCAAGCACATATTCTTCACAATCGCCATATCCATTTGAATATGTCCAAAATTCTTCAACTCCATAAAGTTCTAAGTCAGTAACTGGAATAATTTCTTTATTATATTTTACATTAATGCCCACTAATTCCTGCCAAAGCTCTGAAGTTAATGCAATCGCTGCTACGGCCTCTTTGTTTCTGCCACATTCTTTGGGCCATATTTTACAAAATTCAGCATGTCCTATTGGAATAGATGTTTGAACATTGCCAGCTTTTGCAAAAGCTGGATTGTCAAAATTTATGTTCGCTTTGGCAAATGCTATATCAGTACTTGCCAATAACATAAGAAACATAAGTGATAATATTGCGAATAGTTTATTTTTATAAATTGTCATTTGTATTCTCCCTGATTGGAGAACACGCTAGAGTTTAGTTATTTCGCTATTGAAAAAAATAATATGCAACTTTTATTCAAAGTTTATCTGCAATATTTAGGTTTTGTTAGGAAAAAAATTGAGGTAAAAAGACAAATGAATAAATCTAGGCTTTGCTTAAAATGACAGTAGCCCTTTTGTACCTTGAGCGTAGCCGACACTTCTATGCTTAATATAGCAAAATTTACTAATTTAAGGGGATTTAGTCTAAGCGTAGGTTTTGTTGTACTATAGATAGCATTTCTTGTGTGCTTGAAAATTGCACACCAATTCCATTTTCAAAATGGCGAATAATTTTAGCTTGCATTCTACCTAACGTAACCATTGAGCCCATAGCCGGCCTTACAGATAGCTCGATTGCAGCACCAGAAATTGAAATATCTAATAATTTGCAATTATATTCTCGTCCATCATCAAGCACAATTTTGGAGTGACGAAAATCTGGCACAAACCGTCCAGAATCTCTTTCATCGTCTAATCCAAGTATATCTTTATTTGCTAACCATGTAAGTTGAGCTGCAATTTTATCACGTTTTCGTGCAGATGCTAAGAAACTAATTATAAAGCCTCCCTCAAAAACACTAATAATTTTTCCATCGATTCGGCCAATAGTATCAAGATATGCAACAATACGCATTTCAAGAGTGCCACTCACTGGTGCAATGATTTTTGCTTCGCCAGGGGACATTTCAATTATTTGGCAAGGATATTCACTATAATCCGCTAGCATATAACGCCCTAAAATAGAGACCCTTACACTCTGAAATCGACTTGAATCAGATATGTGTTCACCTTGCGGATATAATTGCAAAGAATTATCTTGAAGTTCAAACATAAATATTACACACCAATAGATTATAATTAACAAATCATAGCGTTATTTAGGTTAACTATTAGTAATGTTTATATGCTTTTTATGATTTTCCGCCATCAATTACACTTAGGTGCGAATAACGACGGGCAAAATTACCATGAACCCTAGTAGGAATAGCTATTGCTTGTTCATTTCTCTCGTTAGATATTTCATCTTTGAAATATACATCAGCTTCATTATTAGTAACATTGCTAGATAAATCTCGTAATGGTTGTTGATTTGAAACATCATCTGGCCAAATCAACCTTAATCCAGTTATTCTTTGTTCAGTTATCGGCTCTAGACCTAGCCAATAGGGGCTTTCAATAGCGCTCATAGCACCAAGAATACGTGAAGTCGTGTCGCCATTATGGCGAACAGGGAGTAGGATAATCTCAAAACTAATTCTTTTGCCACTTGCGCTAGTGCCATTAAAGCTTGTTAGGGCTACTGCATGATCTTCAGTTACTGCTCTGATAAGGGTTTTTAGCGCATCACGGTCTTTTTGATGCCACATCTCGTTAAAAGAGCGTCCCTTTAATTCACGGCAATATGTTGTGCAAAGGTGTGATCCTGCTAAACGGAACAAAAATTCATCTTCGTTTTCATCTGATTCTAGAATAAAAACATTTGCAAGCGATTTGCGAATTTTTGTTGGATCAAGATTTTTACGCTCAGGTGCGCTACGTGAACCACGTAATTCATTCCAATAATTATATAATAGTTTTGACGATTCTTTTTGCATGATTTCCCGCACAATTTGCAAATAAAAACGCTTAGATATTTCTCTCCAAGCAACTAGAGTTATAATTGCAAAAATGAGCATAAAAATCGCCCTTAATCGTTTATTAAGGTTAACGCTGGTGAGTATGTGTGGATAATAATAAAATAAAGTAGGTTAAAAACATGGAAAATGAAGATGAAAATACAAAAAACACTGCAAAACAGCCTATTTTTAATCTGCCAAACATAATTATCGCTCTGTTGATAATAATTTGGTTACCACAAATATTTATTTCATTTTTTCCAAATGAGAATCTTAAACAGCTACTTATTATCTATTTTGGCTTTATTCCTACTCGCTTTATTACCCCTGAACAATTTCCCCTAGGATCGCTTGCATTAACATGGACAATTTTCACCCATGCATTGCTACATGCTGGCTGGGAGCATTTATTCATCAATAGTGCATGGCTAATGATTTTTGGCACCCCTGTAGCACGGCGTTATGGCGTAAGCGCTTTTTTGCTGATTTTTTTCTTAAGCGCTGCAGCTGGCGCTTTGTTATTTGCACTAGTAACATTACCAGAACTTAGCCTATTGGTAGGCGCATCTGGCGGCATAGCGGGATTAACGGGAGTTGCTATTCGCTTTATGTTTCAGCCCATTCAAGTTGCGAAACACCCTGAAACTGGTGAAATAATAGTTCTAGGGCGCTCGCTAGCAAGTTTTGCTGAAATGTGGAGCAATCGAACTACAAGATATTTCACCATAGTTTGGCTAGCATTAAATGCCGCCATTCCACTTGCTGGAATTTTTGGGTTTGCAGAAATAAATATCGCATGGCAGGCGCATATTGGAGGTTTTTTACTCGGATTATTTATTGCACCATTATTTGAGAGGCGAGATTAATATTTATCCTTAGGATCAAATAATTGCTCGTCACCAGTGAGTTTTAGAGAAGTTTCTTCTCCATTAATTTCAACCAAGCGAAAAAAACAACTCTTGCGTCCCGTATGACAGGCTGCACCAACACCTAATTGCTTAACTTTGAGCAAAATAGCGTCTTGATCGCAATCAACTCGCATTTCAATTAATTTTTGCACTTCGCCAGAAATCTCGCCTTTTTTCCATATATTTTGCCGTGAGCGAGAGAAATAATGCACTTCACCAGTTTCAAGAGTTAGACTAAGCGCTTGTTCATTCATGTGCGCCAGCATTAGGATTTCACCGCTTTTATAATCTTGTGCAATAGCGCTCACCAATCCATTTTCATCAAATTTGGGAGTGAATTCCTTACCCTCTTCAAGTTGAGCTTTTGATAGGCCTTTACCATCAGAGAATTTAATAGACATGCTATCTAGCTCCATTAACTAGCGCAAAAAACCGTTCGCGCTCGCTTTTTTCTTCTGCAAATACGCCCGTAAATTTTTGCGTTAATGTTGTAGCTCCGGGTGCTCTAACGCCACGCATTGACATGCACATATGCTCCGCCTCAACCATTATGGCAGCGCCACGAGGTTCAAGATAAGTATTTAATGCTTCAATAATTTGCGCTGTTAGGTTTTCTTGCGTTTGCAAGCGGCGTGCAAAAATTTCAACTAACCTTGCTAATTTTGACAAGCCAACAATGCCTTCATTGGGTAGATATGCAATATGAACTTTGCCAAAAAACGGCACGAGGTGATGTTCGCAATGTGAATAAAAAGCAATATCACGCAATAGAACAATATCATTATAATCGCTAATATCTTGAAAGGTCTTGCTTAAAACTTGCTTCGGGTCTTGCTCATATCCAGCAAAAAGCTCGCTATATGCTTTTGCTACACGTTTAGGACTATCGATCACGCCCTCACGTGTTGGATCATCGCCTGCATATGCAATTAGCGTTTTAACAGCTTCTCGCATTTGTTTTTTGCTTGGCCTTTTATTTGGCTTTAGCAATTTTTGTGCAGTTTTTTTGGATTTTGCATCAAAATTTGGCAATTTCACATCCATAATGCATCTCCTGTTAATTATGCCCCAAAAATAAATGCGAAAGTGCTGGCAGGGCGTTGATAATCCTTTATATAGAGAACTATATGAAATTCGCAAGCAAATGAGAAATAATCGTGGAACTCTCAGAACTTTATTCAAGTAAAATATTACAGATAGCAGCTAATCTAGAAAATATTGAACCGCTTAAGGAATTTGATGCAAAAGTTAAAAAAAATTCAAAGATTTGTGGTTCGGTAGTTGAAGTTAGATTGAAATTACAAGAGGGCGTGGTCAGTGATTATTCACACAAAGTCTCCGCTTGTGCTTTGGGGCAGACCTCTGCCTCAATCATAGCAAAAAATATAATTGGCTCTAGCGAGAAAGAATTACGACATTTAAGAGATGAAATGGTGGCAATGCTTAAACATGATGGAGAACCACCAAGCGGTAAATGGTCAGATTTGCAATATTTACAACCAGTAAAATCCTATCCGGCACGCCATACTTCAACGCTTTTAGTGTTTGAAGCGATTATTGCCTGTTTTGATGAAATAAAGAAAGATAATGAAGCAATTTCTTAAAATATTAGGCAAAGCCATTGATTTTCCGTTCAAAACAATCGCTGTTTTGCTAATTCAAATATATCGCTACACGCTTTCAGCTTTTGCTGGGCGAAATTGCCGCCATTTACCTTCTTGTTCAGAATATACCAAAGACGCTATTTGGAAATTTGGGTTTTGGAAAGGTGGCTGGGTTGGTCTAGCCAGAGTTATACGTTGCCGCCCTAAGGGAACAGATGGGTTCGATCCGATACCAAAAGAATTACCAAAAAATGCTTATTGGTATCGCCCTTGGACATATGGGCGCTGGAAATAGTTTGGAACTGGTGCTAAAGAGCGCTAGATATATTATATAAGTTTTGATTCCAATTTTTAAGAGTAAGTCTATGCTAAATATAAAATTTCCTGATGGTGCAACTCGTGAATATGAGGAGGGAACAACAGGTACGGATATTGTTCAGTCAATCTCAAAATCATTAGCAAAAAAAACCGTTGCCATGCGTTTGAACGGTGAACTTTGCGACTTAAGCGCAAAAATAAAGGACGGTGCTTTATTAGAATTTATCATGCGTGATGATGAAGCGGCGCTTGAACTTATTCGCCATGATTGTGCGCATGTTTTGGCAGAAGCCGTGCAAGAACTTTGGCCCTTAACGCAAGTTACCATTGGCCCAGTGATTGAAAATGGCTTTTATTATGATTTTGCCCGTGATGAACCTTTCTCAACAGAAGATTTACGTAACATTGAAAAGAAAATGAGCCAAATCATTCAACGTGGCGCAAGTTTTACTAAAGAAATTTGGTCTCGTGAGGAAGCAAAGAAGGTATTTGCGGCCAAAGGCGAAGAATATAAAATTGAATTAATTGATGCCATCGCTGAGGGCGAAAATCTAAATATTTATAAACAAGGACAATGGTTTGATCTTTGTCTTGGCCCACATATGCGAACAACAAAAGATGTTGGCCAAGCCTTTAAGCTAACCAAAGTTGCTGGTGCTTATTGGCGAGGGGATAGCAATAATGCTGTGCTTTCTCGCATTTACGGCACAGCTTGGGCAAACCAAAAGCAGTTAGATGAATATTTGCACATGGTTGAGGAAGCTGAAAAGCGAGATCATCGCAAATTAGGACGTGAACTAGACCTGTTTCATTTTCAAGAAGAAGCGCAGGGCAGTGTTTTTTGGCATCCAAATGGTTTTGTAATTTATAACGCAATGGAGCAATATATTAGGCGTAAAGTTAACGCATCTGATTATAAGGAAATAAAAACTCCTGAACTAATGGACGTGAAATTATGGGAAAAATCAGGGCATTGGGCAAAATTTAGAGATAATATGTTTGTTGTTCCCGATGAAGTACCTTCACTCGATGATGATGTACCTATTCTTTCAGGAGAAGCTAAGTTAATGGCGCTAAAGCCAATGAATTGCCCAGCGCATGTGCAAATATTTAATCAGGGGATTAAATCTTATCGTGATTTACCACTTCGATATGCAGAATTTGGCTGCTGTCATCGCAATGAAGCGCATGGAGCACTGCATGGTTTGATGCGGGTTCGCCAAATGACGCAAGATGATGGGCATATTTTTTGCACGAAAGAACAAGTGCAATCTGAAACCGAAAATTTTTGCGATCTATTAGATTCTATTTATGAAGAGCTTGGCTTTAGCGAAGTTAAAATTTTGCTGGCTACACGTCCAGAGGTTCGTGCAGGGACTGATGAGGTGTGGGATTTGGCTGAAAAATCTCTTATTGATGCGCTTAGTGCTACGGGGCGGGAGTTCACTATTGTTGAAGGTGAGGGGGCTTTTTATGGCCCTAAATTAGAGTTCCACCTAAAAGATGCTATTGGGCGCACGTGGCAGTGTGGCACATTGCAGCTTGATTTTGTGCTACCCGAGCGCCTTGATGCTTCTTATATTGATCAAAATAGTTCTCGTCAGCGCCCCGTAATGTTGCACCGAGCAATTTTAGGATCGCTTGAGCGGTTTATTGGCATTCTAATAGAAAATCATGCAGGTAGAATGCCTATGTGGCTTGCTCCAGTGCAAGTTGTAGTTGCACCTATTGTTTCAGAACTTGATGATTATGCTATAAGTATAGTTGAGAAATTAAAGGCACAAGGAATTAGAGCTGATACTGATTTAAGAAGCGAAAAAATCAATTATAAAGTGCGAGAACATTCACACGCTAAAGTGCCAGCAATTTTTGTGGTTGGCAAACGAGAAGAAGAGGAGGGCACGGTTTCAATTCGTCGTTTAGGCTCACAAGGGCAAAGTATTTTATCTACAAGTGAAGCGATTGACGGAATCGTTAAAGAAGCAATGCCACCTGATTTGAGATAGATCAATATATCTAAAAAAATTTGATGTAACTTGTTGAACTTTATGGCTTGATGGTTTGTTATGTAAATAGATTAATATTATAAGCGCTAAACGCATAGTTCTTGTTTGTTCTTTGGTTCTTGTTTGTTTCTTGAAATGAGAACAGATATATGCGTTAATGACAGAACAATTCGAGTTATTGTTATTTTGGTTAAATAATTTAGGGGAGATTAAAATGAATTGGAAATTTTTTGCACTTTATGTGATTACTATGCCAGTGCTTTTGCTGGTGTTTATGATTGTTGCACTTAGTGCACCGCAATTAGGCCTGTTCAATATTAGTTCACTACTTTGGGGCGCAGTTGCTAGCTTTGTTGTTGCTGTTCCTGTTACGTGGGTTATTGCCAAAAAAGTATTGTAATAAAATCCTATTATAAAAGGTTTTTATTGCAAGCAGACATTCTAATATAGTTACCTAATATAGCGAAGTAAGTAATTCAATTTCGCGTGGGGCCGAAGGTTTGACTTGAAAATCTCGATTATAGACCTTTTTCCCAATTTTAGCGATTACGGCATAATCACCTTCTTTTAGAATAGTTGATGGGAAAGCCCCAAGATCTGTGTAGACAACTTCTCCATTTTGCTCTTTTACGCTCCATTCAACGTCAGCAATTGCTTTGCCATTAGGCTCAGAAGCAAGGCGAAAGCTTATTTTGCTGGCATCATGATATAGCGTAGCATCGGTAATTTGCCCCACTTCAACACGCAAATCTGCCTGCACTTTTGCATTAACATTGCCAAAGTATGAGGTAACATTATAAGTTCCAGCATTTAGATAAATAATATCATTAGAGCGGACGTTTTTTGCGATAATTGTTTTGTTGTTTGCAACGCCATCATTGGCTGATATTTCAAACTTAATATTAGAGGCAATAATTGGTATATCACCAGAAATTGCGGACTTTAAGCGCAATGCACCTGCTTCAAATATTAGGGTTTTTGCAACAGGTATATTCTTAATGCTAACCGCCTCACTAGCCTGAGCATTGCCATATGCTGCATGGATTAAATATTCGCCTGCTTTCAAGTTAAAATTTACATTAGCTTGTTCAGATTTGAATAAAAGACCCATCTGCCCATTTTCAGCCCCGTTGGCTTCAAAAATACGCCAAATAACTCCATTTTGCAAAACCTTACCATTCTCAGATAGTTTTGCAAAAAGTCTTAAAAGGCTTTCTGATGTATCATTATTTTGCAAGTTGGTACTATTATCAGGTTGCACATTATTTGGCACAAGTGCTTGCTCAGGAACACCCTCTCTATTTGGAGGGGGCTGTGGAATCGGCGTTGTTACTTGAGCCAATGCGCTGTTAAGTGGTAAGATAAGAAGAATAATTATATAATATATCAAATTTTTTTGCATATGTTTTATTAACTTGTACTAAATGAGTAATGAAAGAAAAATACTATACTTGAGTAAATATAAACAAAAAAGGTAAATTATGTCACGCAATGTAGAATTATTAAATTATTTGAAAAAACGTCGCTCTGTACCTCTACCTTTTTTGCAAAATCCGGGTCCAAGTGAAAGCGAATTAAAGGAAATATTAGAAATTGCAACTAGAGTTCCTGATCATGGAAAATTATTCCCTTGGCGTTTAATTATTTATAAAGGGACTAATCGCATAAAAACTGGGGAAAACTTGGCGCTAATTGCAAAGGAAAACAATCCAAATATAGATGAAGAAAAGCTAGAAGTTGAGCGAAATCAGTTTTTACCTGCACCTCTAACTATAGGCGTTGTAAGTTCGCCCATCAAACACAAGAAAATCCCACAATCTGAACAAGTCCTGTCTGCGGCGGCTGTTGCAATAAATCTTGTGCATGGCGCAAATGCGCTAGGTTTTGGCACGCATTGGGTTTCTCGGTGGTTTTCTTATGACCAAAGCGCAAAAAAAATGTTGGGTGCTAAAAATGGTGAGGAATTTGTTGCATTTATTCATATTGGAACTCCATGTAAAACTCTAGAAGATAGGGAGAGGCCAAACCTAAAAGATGTTGTTACATACTGGCAAAATTAACCAAAATTTAACCTTAGTTTAGCATTAATTAACGCAGAGTTTAAGGTCATTAAAATGTCAATGCAACCAATTCAAATTTCTCCCGCTTTAGCGCACGTGATAAATAGTGCGGGGCAAAAATCCGAAGTAGATTTTGATTATTTGGTGCAAACTGCTGTGCGTGAAAGTTCCCTCAACCCAAATGCAAAAGCCAAAACATCTTCGGCTACGGGTCTTTTCCAATTTATTGAGGCCACATGGTTTGAAACCATGAAATCAGAGGGAGCGAGGCTTGGATATAAAAATTATGCAAATGCTATTAAACGTGATGAAAATGGTGTTTTTGATGTAAAAGATAAAAAACTGCGCCAAGAGATTTTGGAATTAAGAAAAGACCCGCAAATTGCCGCAGATCTTGCCGCAGCTTTTACTCGTAATAATGGGGAGTATCTTGAAAATAAGTTTGGGCGGCGGCCAAGTGCTGGCGAGCTTTATATTGCGCATTTTTTGGGGGCTAAGGGCGCTGAAAGAATGTTTGAAGCTGGATTGAAAAACCCTGATCAAATAGCCGCAAATCTTTTCCCAAGTGCTGCAAAAGCAAATCGCTCGATTTTTTATTCCAACAATGAGCCAAGAACTATAAAACAGGTATATTTATCGCTTGTAGCCAAGCATCAAGCTAATGTTGTTGCCAGTGAATTTAGTGCGCAACAGCTTGCAAGCAACGATGTGGCTATAAGACTTGATAATAATAATCAGCAAGCTCCATTAGTTATCGAGCGAGATATTTCATTTCAAAATATGTTCACAACAAATGCGATTAATGAACCACGTTCGTTAATTTCAGACAGGTCAGAAAATGTTAATAACGGTGCGTTTTTTGTGCAGCTCTACGCCAAATAATTTTCTTTATTCATAGTGAACAAATTATTAAGTCTTGCAACCTATTATTAAGTCTTGCAACCTAAAGTGCTTTCAAAGACGCATTTAGGCGTAGGTTTATAATTAAGGGATGTAATGGTACTCTACGAACAGTTCTTAGAGCTTTCACAAAGTTCAGATAGTGAAGTGCGCTCACAAGCTGCTCATTTAGCATCTTTGTCATTTATTGAGCATAACGGCTCAGTCGATGAATATGCAGCGCTTTATGCTTCTTTAATCTCTTTTTTAGAGGATAATTCGGTAAAAGTTCGTGCAGCCCTTGCTTATGGATTATTACATTCAAAAAACGCTCCACGCCCTGTTATTTTATCACTCTTACATGATGTGCCGATAATTTCTCGAGCAGTGGCGCAATATTCTCCGATTTTAGTTGATGCAGATCTTATGGGGGTTGTTAAAAGCCAAGATATCGCAATGCTTGATTGCATCGCTGATCGCCCTGAACTAACTCAGCGAGTTGCGCACGCTTTGCTTGAGAATAATAATCCTGATATTTCGCTAAAGGTTCTTTGGCGACATGATGTTGATATTGCTCCTAATGTTCTCGCAAGAATTGCTGATGATTTGGGTGATAATGCTAAAATTCGTGCGGCCCTTTTTGCACGGGCTGAGTTACCCGGATCCTCTAGGTTTTTATTAATTGAAAAGGTTTGCTTAAGCCTAACTAATTCTAGGCTTGTTAAGGGAGCTATTGCACAAAGACCATTAAATCGTCTTATGCGAGATCTAACAAGTTCAGCTCTAACATCTATTGGTGAAAGCGAAGCTTGTTTGGGATCAAGCGATTATGCTTATGAAATGATTGATAAAAATCAGGTCAATGCTCGATTATTATTGCATAGTGTGGTGAGTGGAGATGTTTTGTTTTTTGCGCAATGTGTTGCGGTGCTTAGCAAAATCCCGCAAGAAAAAATATTCACTTTGTTAAATTCTGGCTCAAGAGCTTCTCTTAATGCGCTTTTCTCAAAAAGCGGTCTAAATATGGCTATTAGAAATCTATTAGCTAGATTAATATTTTATGCTCGAAATGTTGATTTGGCAGATGATTTATCAGCACGTCACCTAGTTGTAACTTGTCTGATTAATGAATTGCTAGATGAACATAATGGCAATATCGCACCAGAATTAGAAGATGCTTTTTCTTATCTTAATGAGCAAAATATTTTACTTGCTCGTAGCGCTGCGGCTGGCGTTATGCCTGCCTTTGCAAAAGGAGAAAAGCGCGATAAGCAACTTCCATTGCCATCAGGTGATAGCGTGCAAGCGTTGGCACTGCCAGCCGCTTAAGTTATATCTGAGCAATTTTCTTATTTATTATTACTTCAAACCCTTGTTTGATTTCTTCAATGTTTTTTACGCTTTTATGTTTGTTTTTTGCGCAAAGACCTATTGCCTGCACCAATAATTCGATGGCTTCAAGATGTTCCTTTAGATAGCAGGTGCGCTCAATTAGGCGTGATAAAGTAGCCGCAAAATGACCTGCTTCATCATTATTAAGAATGCCTGCATTGCCCTTAATTATATGAACGGATTTATTAAACGAAGAAAATGATTTTGGATCATCATCATGGCTCTTTAGCCTATTCCAACATGATAAAAGCTCATGAATATCATCATTGAGCCATTTTTCAAAATCCATTGACAAATTATCAACTTGGCGATCAGCCTTATCAATTGGATGAATAGCCCCTTTGCCAAGTTGCAAATAAATTATTTTATCAAGCAGTTTCGTATCTGGATCTATAGTTTCTAATAATCGCCCAGGCAAATTAGGCTTGTTTGCTAAATTCTTGTCATTCAAATTATCTACCCCAAAATATTCAGAATGAATAATTTTACAAGGTTTTTTCAAATTAACAAGCGAGATTACACTTAAGCACTGCCCACAATTAGATTAAAAACTGTTCGTTAAGAACTCTTTCTTCCAAGCCGTGACCGGGATCAAATAATAGGGTTACTTTTTTTGAGCGATCCTCAAAAATCTCAACGCTTAGCACATTCTCAAATTCAACATTATCAGCAACCGCACTTATTGGGCGTTTATTTGCTTCAAGTGTTTTGAAAACAACCCTTGCATCATTGTGCAAAATTGCCCCCCGCCATCTTCTAGGGCGAAATGGAGAAATTGGGGTTAGTGCTAATAGAGGAGCATCAATAGGCAATATTGGCCCGTGCGCTGAAAGATTATATGCTGTTGATCCCGCAGGAGTAGATAACAGCACACCATCACATATCAGTTCTTTTAATCTAACTTTGCCATCAACAACTATTTTAATTTTAGCAGCTTGATAGGTCGAGCGAAATAGAGAAACTTCATTAAGCGCTAAAGCATGATGGGTCTTATTATTTGCATCTTTTACCTTCATGAAAAGCGGATATATATCTTTTGGTCGAGCTAATTCAAGTCGCTCAATTAAGCCGCCTTTATAAAAATCATTCATCAAAAAACCAATCGAGCCGCAATTCATGCCATAAACGGGAATTTTATATTCCATAGCTTTATGCAAGCTTTCTAGCATAAAGCCATCGCCACCAAGCGCCACAACAATATCCGCTTGCTCAATGCCAACACCTGCAAACTTTTTAGTGAATCTTTTGGCAGCTTTTTGTGCTTCTGGTGCATTACTAGCCAAAAAGGCTATTTTCTTTGCTGGGCTTTGTGACAATTCATAACTCCAAAATAAAATTTAATAGAATAATTAGCACGCTTAATCCTTTGATACCAGTGCATGAGTGCATGAAGATAAGGATTTCTAATAATTATTTATCTTTCCCCCTTGAACTTATCTAAAGCGGGTGATAGCAAGCTTTTTAGGTTGCCGGTATAGCTCAGTTGGTAGAGCATCTGATTTGTAATCAGAGGGTCGGGAGTTCGAGTCTCTCTGCCGGCACCATTTACCTATCTCACGCCAGTTCGCTTTGCTCACGCTCCGATGGGGCGGCGCTAGCGCCGGCGAGCCCAAAGCTCGCTGTACTGCTAGAATGGAGTGTTTAAGTCTCACGGCTTTCTTTATTCTTGCCGCCATTAGGTATTATATAGGAATTTGAATAAGAACCCTTAGTCCACCCTTGCTTGATTTTGCAAAATTTAATTCTCCTGAATTCATTATAACTATTTCATTAGCAATCGAAATTCCAATGCCAGTGCCAGACCCTTTGCTATCTAGACGCAAGCCACGTTTGCCAAGTAAATTAAGTTGTTTCTCACTTAAGCCCTTACCATCATCTTCAATTATTAAATTGATATGTTTTTGCGCAGTATTTGCGTTAATATAGATATTGCTATTTGCCCATTGTGTTGCGTTCTCAATTATTATTCCTATTAGTTCAAGCAAGTCTGGCTCGTCTAAATTAACCTCAATTTTGCCGCTTATATCAATATGCCATCCTATTTCAGCACCTCTTGGGGTTTTCTTGAGCGTGTTAACCACACGATTTAAGTTCTTTAGTAAAGGAGTTGCAAAATGATCGGCCTTTGAGCGAGTTTTAAGGCGTGATAGGCGTAATTGGTGATCAATAATTGCCGACATGTCATTAGTATTTTGTGCAATAATCTCTGCACTTTGCTGATTGCCAGATTTGCGTATATTTTCAATTTCAGAATTAAGGACCGTGAGCGCAGTTTTTAATCCATGCGCCAGATTACTTGCCCTTGTTCTAGCAAAAGAAATAGATTTATCTTGGGTGTCCAACAATTCGTTTACTTCGTTGATAAGCGGCATAACTTCTGGTGGATGATTATCATTCATTCTGTTTTTGCTACCAGTTCGAATGGCGCTAATGTCTTGCTTAATTTTTGAAAGTGGGGCTAACCCTAGAGTAATTTGCACCCAAGCAGCAAGTGAGAGGGCAACAGCTAAAATTGCTAGCGCACGTAATAAATCAAAACGAAATTCCTTTGTAGCCTTATAAAAATTGTTCAAGTCCTCTGCAAGAATTATATCAAGTTCTCTAAAAGAGCCGTCCTTTTTTTCAAATTGTAATCGTTGAATAAACGCAATAGCAAGAGTTCCTTCGGGGTCAATTATATTAGCAATATTCAATTTTCTATCAAACAATGTCTTATCTTCAAGATTGAATTCTTGATCCCACATTGAGCGTGATCTTGATCTTGCGTTAGTTTTAACATTTGTTATTTGCCAATATATATCACCATACGGCACTTGAAAACGAGGATCTGCTAATGGCGCTTTTAATGTTGGAATATCAATTTCAGGATCGATTTGTGCTATTAACCGGTCAAACTGGTTTGACAGATTAGATTTTAAGGAACTCTCAATATGAGAAGCAAAAAGTGATGATATTACAAAGCCAGCAATAACAAGTGCTATTATTATTGAGGTTGCAGAAGCTGCAAAAAGCCTTAGACGCAATGAGTTTGGGCGTAAAGAGACAGGCTTCACAATCTAGTCTCAAACTTAGTCATTCTCATCTTCCATTATATAGCCAAAACCACGCCGAGTTTTTATTGAGTTTTTGCCTAACTTTCTTCTTGTGCGCCCAACAAGCACCTCAATGGAATTAGAATCACGCTCAAAATCTTGTGAATAAAGATGCTCCGTTAATTCCATCTGGTCAACCACACGATTATTATTGTGCATTAAATAAGACACAAGTCTATATTCTTGTGGGGTGAGGGGGATTGGCTGTCCGTCTCTGGATACTCGCATTTGCCTTGTATCAAGCACAATATCATTAACTACAATATTTGGTGCGGCATTACCCGTTGAGCGCCTAACAAGCGATCTAACACGTGCAACTAATTCTTCTGAGCGATATGGTTTGACAAGGTAATCATCAGCACCACTATCTATTCCTTCAACTCTCTCGTCCCAATTGCCTCGTGCAGTAAGGATTAATACAGGGGTGATGCAATTTTCTTTGCGCCAGCGTTTAAGAATTGTAAGTCCGTCAAGGGTTGGAAGACCTAAATCAAGAATAATAACATCAAATGGCTCGCTAGAGCCAAGAAACCAACCTTCTTCGCCATCTTTTTCTAGTACAGTTAAAAATCCAGCAAGCTCAAGAGCAGTGCTAATTGAAGCACCAATTTTTTTATCATTTTCTATTATTAAAGCACGCATATTATTTGCCTAGTAATTCACCAGAATTAGCGTTAAAATACGCCTTTTTTACATAACCAGAATTATCAATATACTTAAAGCGATAAATTAGCTTAGCACGTTTTCTATATAGTGAAATATCAATAATTTTGCCGTCAAATTTTTCCTCAAACAACCGTATCATTTCTTTTAGAGAAATTGTTTCTTGAGCCTTAAGAGCTTCTAAAGCCTGTTTTTGGTCATCATCGTCATCGTCATCGTCATCGTCATCGTCATCGTCATCATCGTCGTCATGATCATCGTCTTCATCATCGTCATCTGGACTCGCATAGGCAGGCAAGGCACTAACGATATTTACACTCGGAGTGATCAAGGAGGCAAGTAATAATAAAAAAAGTCTTCTATCCATTTTTCTACTCTATCATAATCTTTCTGACAATTCACTGACAATTCACTCACCGTTTGGTCATTTCGGTTCTGATAGGTTCGAATCACAGCAGATTTTCTGCTTTTCAACGAATGAGAGGAACTATTATGAAAACCACTATAACAACGTCCCTTACAGTATTAGCTATGATGTTAGCATCAACAGCGCCAACTAAAGCACAAGATATCAACGATCTATTGCCAGTTTCAGTATTAACTGAGTTTTGTGCTGATAAAGCAAATGGCTCAGAGCATTCTGTAAAATTTACGCAGTCAGACGGCTCAAATATCAAAGGTGAAATCGAGTGTGGTGATGACGATGATGACTATGATCGTGATGATGATGACGATGACGACAACGACAACGACAACGACAACGATGATGATTAATCAAATAGAACACATCATTAATAATAAGAGATTCTCTCTCAATTCACCCTCATAACATTCCCCCAAATATTGCATTCCCTTCCTTTTGCAATATTAATTGAGAGAAAATAGCCCAACTGCTAGCAATCAAAGCAGTTGGGTTTTATTTTGCGCTAAGCGCATAAAGGGCAATCGCTGCGGCGTTTGAGACATTAAGGCTCTTTATTTCACCACTCATATCAAGGCGTACCATTTTATTGCAAACTTCTTTTGTGCGCTGGCGTAAGCCCTTTCCCTCAGCTCCAAGCACAATAGCAACTCTATCAAATCTTAAATTTGGAGTTAACGGCTCACTCGCCTCACTATCAAACCCTAAAATGTCCATACCGTCAGATTTTAGAATTTCTAGTGATTTGGCGAGATTGTTCACCTCGATAAAAGCTATCAAATCAAGCGCGCCAGATGCAGATTTTGCTAAAACTCCAGTTTCACGAGGGGCATAGCGGGCAGTGCTTATCACCGCGTCAGCACCAAAGGCACAAGCGGTGCGTAAAATTGCCCCAACATTATGTGGATCAGTGATTTGATCTAAAACCACGACAAGTTTTGCTCCCCTGATAGCGCCAAGCTCCAATCGCTCAATCGCTTCAACTTGCAAAGCAACACCCTGATGCACGGCTTCATTACCAAGCAATCTATCAAGTTCTCTTGGTGTAGTTTGTTCAATTTTTGTCCCCGCAACATCGCCACTCTCCTTTAGGCGAGAAAGTGCGTTAGGAGTTACAAGGAGGCATAATTTTTTACGTTGTGGATTATCTAGCGCAGCACGGACGCTATGCAGACCATAAATATAAAGTGGCTCATCATCTTTTTTTGCTACACGTCTTTTGGGGGGGAATTTATTTTTGCTCATTAAATAATTTGTTTCTTTAATTTGTTATAGTGTCAAGATAGATATGCTAACAGTAATTTGCCTAGTTGCATAATAGTTTGAGGGCAAGTGTCAAATAATAATGATTATTTTCTGTTCTGGGTTAAGTTTTATATTGACAAATGCACCCTTGCACGACCATAAATCGCAAGTTGATTTTATTATTGAAATCAACAAGGCCGATTGTGCTTTTCAAATGATCTTGGAGGAGTGTCCGAGTGGTTAAAGGAGACGGACTGTAAATCCGTTCGCTTAGCGTACGCTGGTTCGAATCCAGCCTCCTCCACCATCATCATTTGAAATTTTGCACAAAAGGCCATGCGGGTGTAGCTCAATGGTAGAGCAGCAGCCTTCCAAGCTGAATACGAGGGTTCGATTCCCTCCACCCGCTCCAAAAAACCTATGTGTCCGTTAAAATTGTATGTGAGTTGAAAAACTATAGAACCCTCGATTCTTTTGTTGCCCAACTTCGTTGGGGTGGTTCGATTTTCTCCACCTGCATTAGCACTTCTAAGTTCGCTTTGCGAACTTTAGAATTGCTTATGCCGCTCCGAAGCTCCGATAGGAGCGTAGGGGGGCTGCTAGAAAACTACTCATATTTATATATCTCACGCTAGTTCGCTTTGCTCACGCTCCGATGGGGCGGCGCTAGCGCCGGCGAGCCCAAAGCTCGCTATGCTGATAGATAGAGTGTTAAACGGTGGTGGTTTTCTTTTATATCTCTCACGCTCTGATCAAGGAATTAACGCATCTGCAACCATCAATAATCCCTCTAACGTATCTCATTAAAATTCTGATTTTAGCAGCATTATAACTTCCAAATGAAAAGACATTATATTAAATACAGCCTTGTCAAAGCACAAAAAACAACACATTATAGTTTTGAGCGCAACTATCTATAATAATAATTCTCAAGAGCTAGTGTGCTTCGTGAAGTAAAATACTAAACAAAATTTCTGGGAGGAAAATATGAAAACTGGTTTAAAACTTGGTCTAGCTTTTTCAGGTATGCTTGTTGCATTTCCTGCGATGTTTTTTGCAGCGCCTGCATTGTCAGACGAACTGAATATGGTTTGCTCAAATGAGCAAGATTGGTGCGATCTAATGGTTGCAAATTTTGAAGCAAAGACTGGAATTAATGTTGCAATGGTACGAAAAAGTACTGGTGAAACACTAGCTCAGGTACGAGCAGAATCAAGCAATCCAAAAATTGACATTTGGTGGGGTGGTACTGGTGATCCGCATTTAGTTGCAGCTCAAGAAGGCTTAACTCAAGCATCTGGTGTCGATACTTCTGAATTACAGGATTGGGCGGTAAATCTATCTAATATTTCTGAGGGCAAAACTATTGGCATACACCTTGGTGTGTTAGGAGTTGCCTATAATACTGAAGTGTTGGCAGAAAAAGGTCTAAACCCACCAGCATGTTGGATGGATTTGACAAAAGCAGAATATAAAGGCGAAATCCAAGTAGCAAACCCCAACAGTTCAGGAACTGCTTATACTGAACTAGCAACTATTGTGCAGGTATTTGGTGAAGATGAGGGCTTCAAAATACTCAAAGATATTGGTGAGAATATTAATCAATATACCAAGTCTGGCTCTGCTCCATCAAAAGCTGCAGGACGAGGAGAAACCACTATTTCTATTGGCTTCCAACATGACATGATTAAACTAGCTATTGCTGGATTTCCTTTAGCAATCGTTACACCATGCGAGGGAACTGGCTATGAAGTTGGCGGTGTTTCAATTATTGCGGGTGCAAAAAACTTTGATTCAGCTAAAAAATGGGTTGAATATGTGATTAGTGCTGAAGCACAAAATCATGGGCCTGAGGTTAATGTGTTTAATGTGCCTTCAAATAAAAACGCAACCATTCCAAAAGAAGCTCCACCAATCGCATCACTAAAATTGATCGATTATGATTTTGCAACCTATGGTTCAAGTGAAACCAGAGAGCGCCTATTAGCTCGTTGGGATGCAGAAGTTGGCGATCTTAATTAATTTTTAGTTTTAGGACTTTATATGTGGGATCATATTGATCCCACATATATATTTATTCATCTGAGCAGATGAAGATTATTTAGAATTTACTATATTGGGGAACAATGAGAAAAACTGCAATAATTTGGCAGATTATTGGGCTGTTGGGTGCTTTATTGTTTCCTTGGTATATGGTTCAGGGCGGCTTTTTTTCGTTTAGCTGGGTTGGCGGAATTTTTTCTGACCCAAAAAATGCCTCGGCATTTGCACAAGGATTATTTCACCAAAAATGGTGGTTAATAACTTCGCTTCTTCCCCTTGTGGGCACAGCGCTTGCTTTATTATTTATAAAAAACACTAAACTATTAGCCAAATTTTTAGTTATGATATCCATTGCTGGGTTAGTGCTAATTTTTGCTCAAGGTTTTATTGTTTCTCGCACTGGCGCACGGATATTTGCTGATTTATTTGTTGGTGGGGCTGGTGAGGCCGGACAAGTTGGATTTGGCGCTGGCGCTTTTGTTGTGCTTTTCTCACAATTATTCATATTAACCACTGGTTTTTCTGGATTAGGCAAGGGGCGTGGAGATGCCTTTATTGTTGGCCTAATCGGCCTAATTGTTTCTCTAGTCGGAGTATTTGTATTTTTCCCTGTTTCTCATATTCTTATTCAAGCGTTTGAGGGGCCAGAAGGAAACCTTGGTTTAGCTGAGTTTTTTGATAATTTTACCTCTAGTAGAATTTGGGGAGTTAGATGTTTATATGAAGCAAATAGTTGTGGCACTGCTTGGAACTCGTTGTTTTTAGCTATTATGACAGGTGCAGGCACAACCTTGTTAGGGCTTGCATTTGCTTTGATTGCAACCCGTACCAACTTTAGAGCTAAGCGTTTGCTTAGGGTCTTAACTATCATACCTATTATCACTCCACCATTTGTTATTGGTCTGGCTTTAATATTATTATTTGGGCGTTCAGGCATGGTTTCTGAATTTCTTTATGATCATTTTGATGTAGAGAAAACTCGCTGGCTCTATGGTTTTTGGGGCATTTATATAGCGCAATTACTTTCATTTACTCCAATCGCTTTTTTAGTGCTTATCGGGGTAGTTGAGGGAGTTTCCCCCTCGATGGAGGAAGCATCACAGACCTTAAATGGTGATAGATGGCAAACATTTCGTTTCGTCTCATTTCCTTTAATGCGTCCAGGATTAGCCAATGCGTTTTTACTTGGCTTTATTGAGAGCATGGCCGATTTTGGTAATCCACTTGTGCTTGGCGGGAATTATAGTGTGTTATCAACTGAGATATATTTTTCGATTGTTGGGGCTGTGGCTAATTCAGGGAAAGCGGCAACTTTAGCCATAGTTTTACTTTCTATGACGCTTGGTGCATTTTTGCTGCAACGCATGTGGCTTGGGAAAAAATCTTATGCAACGGTTACAGGCAAAGGCGATAGTGGACAACATGCATCACTTAATCCGCTGTTGCGTGGTTTTTGTTATGCCACGACAATTCCATGGGCGATATTTACTGTTATCGTTTATTCAATGATTGTCTTTGGAAGTTTTGTAAAACTTTGGGGCTATGATCATAGCTTTACCTTTGCTCATTATATTCGTGCTTTCTCAATTAATTTTACCGATGGCATTCGCTTTACAGGTGTTGCTTGGGATAGTTATTTTACAACATTAACAATATCGTCAATCGCTGCCCCACTAACAACTATTGTTGGCCTGGCTACCGCTTATTTATTGGTGAGGCAAAAATTTGTGGGCAAGCAGGTATTTGAATTTTCAACTATGCTTAGTTTTGCAATCCCAGGAACGGTTATTGGTGTTTCATATATTTTAGCATTTAACGTGCCGCCGATTGAGCTAACTGGTACGTCAATAATTTTAATTTTGGTTTTTGTTTTCCGCAATATGCCAGTGGGGGTTCGGGGCGGTATTGCAGCTATGTCACAGCTTGATAAAAGCCTAGATGAGGCATCGATTACTTTAGGTGCTAATAGCTTTACAACAGTTAGAAAAATAATTGTCCCGCTCATGGGGCCTGCAATTTTAGCTGCATTAACTTATAGTTTTGTGCGGGCAATTACTTCGGTTAGTGCTGTTATTTTCTTAGTTAGCGCCAAACATAATATGGCTACCTCCTTCATTATTGGCAGGGTTGAAAATGGCGAATTCGGCATTGCTATTGCTTATTCAACTGTGCTGATTGTAACCATGCTTAGCGTAATATTATTGTTGCAATTCATTATAGGTAAACGTCGTTTGCGTAGAGAAAATCGCATTCAAAAACATACAAAAACCAAAGTGGCTCAAGCCTGATTTAAAAAATAATTTGCGGAGAGTTTTATGTCTAATAATCAAATAACAGGATCAGTTCGCTTTGAGAATGTAGTAAAAAATTATGGCTCTGTCGTAGCGCTTAAAGATCTAACACTTGATATTGTTCCTGGGGAATTGGTAACATTATTAGGCCCTTCTGGGTGCGGAAAAACTACGACACTAAGATTAATAGCGGGGCTTGAGGCGGCAACTGGTGGTAATATTTTTATTGGCAATGATAATGTAACTCATCTTTCTGCAACTTATCGAAATGTATCTATGGTTTTTCAATCTTATGCACTATTTCCTCATATGAGTGTTCTTGATAATGTTGCTTATGGCTTAAAGGTAAGTTCTATTCCAAAAAAAGAAGCCTATGATAAAGCACGTGATGGCTTAGCGATGGTTGGCTTGAAGGGTTATGATGAGCGCTTGCCTTCTGAATTATCTGGCGGGCAACAACAACGGGTGGCCGTTGCACGTGCCGTGGTGCTTGAGCCAGAGGTGCTTTTGCTTGATGAGCCTTTGTCTAATCTTGATGCAAAATTGCGCCGTCAGGTGCGTGAGCAAATTCGCCAAATTCAACAAAGATTAAGTTTAACCACTGTTTATGTAACGCATGACCAAGAAGAGGCTATGGCCGTGTCGGATAGAATAATCGTTATGAAAAACGCTGAGATAGCTCAGATAGGCACACCTATGGATTTATATAATACTCCAAATTCAAAATTTATTGCAGATTTCATCGGTGATGCCAATGTAATAGATTGCGAGGTAAGTGCGATAAAATCAGGAATTGCAACGGTTGAAATTCCTGGGGCAAAGTTAAAAATTCTAACCAACCAAACAACAAATTTTAATGCATCATTGGTTATCCGCCCTCAAAATGTGAGCCTTGAGCAAGCTAGTAAAAAAGCAGGCATTAAAGGCACTGTTACTTATGCCGCTTATTTAGGAAATCAAATTCAATACACGCTTGATAGCGCAATTGGAGAATTATTTGTAGTTGATAATAATATGGCAGATATGTTCAAGGTTGGATCTGATGTTGATATAATCTTAAATGAGAAGAAATTGGTGCTAGTATCAAAATAAATTTAGCGCCTTAATCTCACACAAAATAATACCTAATCGTTCATCCGCTGAAATTCCAGCTCTCGCAATTCTTCAGCGTCAGGCCACATCAAGGAAATGCAGGTATCTTTATAATGACTGCCCGAATAGACAGATAAAATGGTCAATTTGACCTTTCCTGATTTTTCCCAGTTAGGCAAATATATATGTTGCCTCCCCATTGCATCTTTTAGGGTAACCTCAAAACTGCCGCTAGAAGCAGTTTCGATTATGGCGCGTCTGACCCTATTATTTCTGGTAAATGTCTTGTTTGATTTCTGATAACCATTTTCAACCCATAGGGTTTTTACTGGCACATAAATATTTACAGAAACCCACTGACCAATACCGTTTCCTTTAGCCCCTTCACACCATGCGCCAGAATAAGTTTCTGATGTCCTGCCACCCAGATTTTCAGGCCCATAAGAGCCTACTCCTTGAGGTTTCAGCTCAGAACTGGCACAAAACTTCGCATTGCCCAAAAGTTCAGTGCCGATATATTCTATGACGCATGTCTGAGCACGAGCGCTTGTACTGGCAAATAACATTGTCGCACCAACAATCGACACCCACAATAAAAGTATTTTAATAAGGTTTTGAACTAGTTTTATCTAAGTTTCTCCTTAGAGCAGTTGCGATATATTTTGCCACTAAAAGAGTTCACCAAAATAAATACAACGAGTAAAACTCAATTAATAAGGCAAAAAATAAAGAATATCGCCAATATCAAATATCTATCTGACTTTACAATGCCTGTATTTACTGGAGGAGTCAATTATGAGTTCCGAATATGCTAATAATCAAAAGGGCGCCTAAATTAAGCGCCCTTTTTTGTTTTGTTGAAAATAGCTTATTATCCTTCGCTTTTCATCAAGCAAAGCCTTTTGGCAACTGGGTTTTGTACCGCATCGCAATTAATTACAACAGCTGGGGCTTGAGATGGAGCTGGGCTAATGGAATTTATCACATTCATTGTTGGTAACTGATAGCCTTCTTCAAGAGCCGTTTTCACACAATTTGCTCTCTCCCAACCAGGAGGCAAAGCATTAAGATCAACTTGCTTCCATTTTGGATGTCCATTTTGCCTTAGATATTCAATGTTGCGATTTATCAAATAAGATATTTTTGTTACTACCTCGCATGAGTTTCTTAAATAATCATTGCGGTTTGGGTCATATTGATATGTCATTAGAACAGCCTTAACCGCAGGGGTTAAAACATCCTCCTTAAGCCAAGGATATGTCCCAGCTTTTATTGTAGCAGTACCATAATATCCGCTTATTGCACCAGCTGCAACGGGAATAAGCTTAAGATCATCATTAGCATTTGTGTCTAATAATAATTTTGTTGGCGCTCCAGCTACATAGACAAATGCGTCAATTCTCCCAGCTCGCAATTCCTCAAGAGCCTCTGAAGCTTTAATTGTTACCAAAGTTTGCGGCCTTATATTTGTAACTTCAAACAAAAATGTACTTGTTAGATTAGTGCCACTATTTGGCGCTCCAACAGCAACAATTTTGCCAGATAAATCAGCTAAAACATTTATAGAGCTTGAGCTTTTAGCAACTATGTGTACCTCTTCATTATATAAAGGGAATGCTATTTTTGTTCCATTAGCAATGCGGCGCATCGCTTTATCTTCATTTTTGAACGTCTTGATAAAATCAAGAACATCACTTTGCACAATTCCAAACTGGGTAAAAGGTCGATCTCTAACCGCCTCAATATTTTCCATAGAACCAGCAGATTCCACCACAGTGACATCCATATCTATGGCTTTTGCAAGGTTGGCAATATCATTGCCGATCTGGATATAAGTTCCAGAAGCCCCCCCAGTCATTATATTAACCTCAAAGCCATAAGAAGGATTGATAGCGAAAAGGAAAATTAGAACTATAGATTTTACGAGCGTAAATTTTCTAAGAACTTTATTAAATAATATATTATTAGTCATTTTATAACCTCTGATTTGGCCCCCAAACCAGAACAAGTATTATAACTCAAGATGCTTATTACTTTGTTAACAGCAAGTTTTATCAAAATAAAAGTTTGGAGCACTCAATTTTTCCAAACGCCAACTAAATCTAAAAAACAAACTATTGAATTAAATATATTCCTATTAATTAATGTAAACAATAATAAAATACAGATAAATGTGACTGTTTTTAGACCTAAGGCCATAAGTTATATTTGAATAAGAAATAAGTCTTTTACCATTATATAAATAAGTCTTGCACGATTTACTAAATACATTTAGATAAACGCTTGGCTTATAGGGGTGTAGCTCAGTTGGTAGAGCATCGGTCTCCAAAACCGAGGGTCGTGGGTTCGAGTCCCTCCGCCCCTGCCATTAGAAACTTTATATATCTCACGCTAGTTCGCTTTGCTCACGCTCCGATGGGGCGGCGCTAGCGCCGGCGAGCCCAAAGCTCGCTGTCCTGATGGAATGGAGTGTTAAGCCGCTAGTAGTTTTTATCTTTGCCCGTGAGTTATATAATGTTGTCGTTGCTCGCTAAACCCCAAGAAATATAAAATATTCCCAATATCCCCTTGCTTTTTACTCACTAATTTTATAGACAGCATTAAACATTGCCGCTTGAGGAGATTCATGCGGTGGTTTATTATGTTCTAAATTATTGGTTATGTTTTAAATTACAAGTACTTATTCTAGGTTTTGGATTTATCTTCTGAAATCAAAAGTAAAAATTCTAACGATCGAAAAAACAGGTATTTCATAATGGCTCGTACAAACCCACTTATATTCTTGCAGCAAGTTCGCACGGAATTAAAAAAAGTAGTGTGGCCGTCAAGAAATGAAACTCTTGTCTCAACAATCATGGTTTTGATCATGGTTTTGCTGGCTAGCCTGTTCTTTATGTTTGCAGATCAGTTAATTTCTTTTGCTGTGCAATCATTATTGTCAATTCGTTAGGTTTTATTTGTCGTTTTTGTTTTTGGGTTTTAAGAATTAGGGTTAAATTTTATTATGGCAAAACGCTGGTATATAGTTCAAGCATATTCCAACTTTGAACGTAAAGTTGCTGATGCATTATTAGAGAAAATTTCACTTAAAAAGCTCGATGCTCTTTTTGATGAGGTTCTTGTGCCAGTTGAAAAAGTTGTTGAAGTTCGTCGTGGGCGTAAAGTTGACGCTGAGCGCAAATTTTTTCCTGGCTATATATTAGTGAAAATGGAATTAACCGATGAAACATTCCATCTAATTAAAAACACACCAAAAGTTACTGGGTTTTTGGGAGCTGATAATAAGCCAAAGCCAATATCTGAAGCAGAAGCGCAAAATATTTTGCAGCAAGTGCAAGAAGGTGTCGATCGTCCAAAACCATCAATTTCGTTTGATATTGGTGAGCAGGTAAGGGTAAGCGACGGACCATTTGCTAGCTTTAATGGTATTGTTGAAGATGTAGATGAAGAGCGCGCACGCCTCAAAGTTGAAGTTTCTATTTTTGGCAGAGCAACTCCAGTTGAATTAGAATATGGGCAGGTAGAAAAACTATAATTTGTAAAAACCCATAACTTAATAAGGAAAAAGAACAAACGGCGGGGGTGCCGGGGACGGGAGCGAAAGCGACCAACGGCGGCAAGAAAGAAGAGACGACAAGCATAAAAGAGAATAAAAAGAATTGTGGGAGAGGGCGCTAGTGCCATCTAGCGGTTAAACCTTGTACCACAAACGTCAAACAGCTCTAATTTTGGAGCTTAATCATTACCCTTCTTGGGTAAGTTTTTGAAAGGACGAAATATGGCGAAGAAAATTACCGGCTACTTGAAATTGCAAGTGCCAGCAGGGTCTGCAAACCCTGCGCCACCAATTGGGCCAGCACTTGGTCAGCGTGGTCTAAATATTATGGAATTTTGTAAGGCGTTTAACGCTAAGACGCAAGAACTTGATAAGGGTGCGCCAATTCCAACTGTTATTACTATCTTTGCGGATAAGAGCTTTACGTTTGAGCTTAAAATGCCGCCTGTTAGTTATTTCATTAAGCAAGAGCTAAATATTAAATCTGGCTCGAACAAGCCGGGACATGAAGTTGCTGGCTCGATTTCTCAAGCGCAACTAAAAACTATAGCTGAGAAAAAAATGAAAGATCTAAATGCAGATACTATTGAGGCTGCTATTAAGCAAGTTGCGGGTTCTGCTCGTTCAATGGGTCTAGAGGTTAAGGGGTAAGATTATGGCTAGTAATAAAAGATATAAAGCAACCCTTAACGGCATTGATAAAAATACAAATTATTCTATTGATGAAGCTATAAAAATGGTTAAAGAGCGGGCAACCGCAAAATTTGACGAAAGCGTTGATATTGCTATTAATCTTGGTGTTGATCCTCGTCATGCCGACCAAATGGTGCGTGGTGTGATTAATCTGCCAAATGGAACAGGTAAAACAGTTCGTGTTGCAGTTTTTGCAAAAGACGCAAAGGCTGATGAAGCTAGAGCGGCTGGTGCGGATATTGTTGGCGATAAAGAATTAGCTGACGAAGTTTTAGCAGGTAAGATTGATTTTGATCGTTGCATTGCAACTCCTGACATGATGCCACTTGTTGGACGTTTAGGTAAGGTGCTTGGGCCTCGTAATCTAATGCCAAACCCAAAAGTTGGCACAGTTACGCCAGATGTTGCACAGGCGGTTAAAGATGCTAAAGGCGGCGCTGTTGAATTTCGTGTTGAAAAAGCTGGAATTCTTCATGCTGGTGTTGGTAAAGCATCATTTGATCAAAAAGCTTTATTAGAAAATATTAAAGCATTTGTAAGTGCTGTGCAAAAAGCTAAGCCATCAGGTGCTAAAGGCGTTTATATTAAGCGTATTACAATTTCTTCAACAATGGGCCCTGGTGTTCATGTTGATAGTTCGAGCGCTCTTAATTAAGAGCATTTGAAAAAGGTTTTGGGCGATTTATTGCCCAAAATGTTACAATGAGCGACTTATTTCTTTTGAAGCTTTTGTTTCTTTTGAAATCTTTGGCTCCTCTTGTAACAAAGTCCTGTTAAAGACTGTGGGTGAGGATTGATTTTCTCTTAAACCAATATAGGCCGGCAATAGATGGGGTGAGAATTAAAGAGAATTTAGGGTTAGTAGCCCAACTGTTTTGTTCGCACCAGATTAATTGATTGCTCTTTTTAAGAGCTTAAAATTAATTTACAGGCGTTGAACCGTTACGATATAGATTTTATCTAATAGATAGAGTTTTTAACGTAATAAACTGAAATAGCTCAATTTATTGAGCTAAACTGTGGAGAGAAGCAGTGGATAGAACGGAAAAAACCGAGCTGGTTAAATCACTTGTAAGCGATTTTAATTCGTCAGAAGTGATTGTAGTGGCTCATTATACCGGTCTTAATGTGTCTGAAATGGAAAATCTGCGTGTGCAGATGAAACAGGCAGGTGGACAGGTGAAGGTTGCAAAGAACCGTCTTGCCAAGCTGGCTCTTAAAGAAACTCAAAATGCAGACATTTCGGAACTTTTTAAAGGTCCGACTTTGGTTGCCTATTCAAATGATCCTGTTACCGCACCAAAAATTGCGGTTAATTTTGCTAAGGGAAACGAAAAACTCGTAATTCTTGGTGGAGCAATGGGAGAAACTGAACTTGATGCGGATGGTATTAAATCTCTCGCATCTATGCCAACGCTTGACGAATTGCGTGCTAAAATCGCAGGTCTTCTTACAAGACCAAGTGCGAATATCGCAGCAATTTTGCAAGCTCCCGGCGGACAGGTGGCTCGAGTTATTTCTGCATATTCTGATAAGGGTGAGGCTGCGTAAGCGTTTGCAACTATTCCACATTCAAACTTTAACTTAACTTAAACATGAGGAGCCTTAAAAAATGGCAAATCTAGAAAAATTGGTAGATGATCTATCAGAACTAACAGTACTTGAAGCTTCTGAGCTTTCAAAACTACTTGAAGAAAAATGGGGCGTATCTGCAGCAGCTCCTGTTGCTGTTGCTGCAGCTGCTGGCGGTGACGCTGTTGCTGCTGAAGAGCAAACTGAATTTGACGTTGTTCTTGTCGACATGGGTGAGAAAAAACTCAACGTTATCAAAGAAGTTCGTGCTCTTACAGGGCTTGGCCTTGCAGAATCAAAGGCACTAGTTGAAAGTGCGCCAAAACCTGTTAAGGAAGGCGTATCAAAAGACGAAGCTGAAGAGGTTAAAGCTAAGCTTGAAGCCGCTGGCGCTAAAGTTGAACTTAAATAGTTCGAAATTATTTTGGGGTGGCTCTTGTCACCCCAATTTTGCCAACTTGTGCTTATATTTGAGTTGGATATAGTTAATAAAGTTGCGTTATATAGTTAATTAAAAATAATAGGCGAATATCCCAAGTTAATAGGCGAGTATCCCAAGTACCGACGGCTGATTGTCGGTGCTTTGGATAATTGCTAATTCCCAATCACAAACATTTTAGGAGCTGTTAATGGCTACCACATTTAACGGTCGTCGTAAGGTACGTAAGTCCTTCGGCAAGATTAAAGAAGTTACAAAAATGCCAAATCTGATTGAGGTGCAAAAAACATCTTATGATCAGTTTTTAATTAAGGACGAGCCAGAGGGCGGTCGTCTTGATAAGGGGTTGCAGGCGGTATTTAAGTCAGTTTTTCCAATTACAGATTTTTCAAATGTTGCATCTCTTGAATTTGTTCGTTATGAATTTGAGCAACCAAAATATGACACTGAAGAATGTCGTCAACGTGGAATGACATTTGCCGCACCACTAAAAGTGACGTTGCGCTTAATTGTGTTTGATGTTGATGAAGATACTGGTGCAAAATCAGTTAAAGATATTAAAGAGCAAGAAGTCTATATGGGCGACATGCCATTTATGACTGATAATGGCACTTTTGTTGTAAATGGTACTGAGCGTGTGATTGTATCCCAAATGCATCGCTCACCAGGTGTGTTCTTTGATCATGATAAAGGTAAATCACACTCATCAGGCAAGCTTTTATTTGCAGCTCGTATAATTCCTTATCGTGGTTCATGGTTAGACGTTGAATTTGATGCAAAAGACGTGGTTTTTGCTCGCATTGATCGCCGTCGTAAAATTCCTGTAACCTCGCTCTTAAAAGCATTGGGAATGGACGCAGAGGAAATTCTTGATACATATTATGATACTCATATCTATGAGAAGGTCAAAGAAGGCTGGAAAAAACCTTTTGAAGCAGACAAATGGAAAGGTGTTAAGCCTTTAGCTGACCTAATTAATGCCAAAACTGGCAAGGTTGTTTTTGAAGCTGGTAAGAAAATTTCAGTACTAGCTACTAAAAAGCAAGTAGAGGCTGGTTTAACTCATTTGTTAGTTCAGGATGAGGATATTTGTACAAATTATATATCTGAAGATATGCTCAATATGGAAACTGGCGAAATTTACGCAGAAGCTGGTGACGAAATTACAGAGGAGTTGCTTGAAAAACTAGTTGAAGCTGGATTTGACGAACTATCCATCCTTGATATTGATCATAAAAATATTGGTGCTTATATCCGCAATAGTTTGGCTGTTGATAAAAATGAAACTCGTGAAGATGCTTTGTTTGATATTTATCGTGTAATGCGTCCGGGTGAGCCACCAACCATTGAAACGGCTGAAGCTATGTTTAACTCATTATTCTTTGATAGTGAGCGTTATGATCTTTCAGCGGTTGGTCGTGTAAAACTCAATATGCGTCTTGATCTTGATGTTGATGATAGTATTCGTGTTTTACGCAAGGAAGATATTGTTGAAGTTATTAGAACTTTAGTTAATCTGCGTGATGGCAAAGGTGCGATTGATGATATTGATAATCTAGGCAATCGCCGAGTTCGCTCGGTTGGTGAATTGATGGAAAATCAATATCGTATAGGTCTTTTGCGCATGGAACGTGCGATAAAAGAGCGTATGAGTTCGGTTGAAATTGATACTGTTATGCCGCAAGATTTGATTAACGCAAAACCAGCGGCAGCCGCAGTTCGTGAGTTTTTTGGATCATCTCAATTATCGCAATTTATGGATCAAACCAATCCATTATCAGAAATCACTCATAAGCGCCGTCTTTCAGCTCTTGGGCCGGGTGGTCTTACACGTGAGCGTGCTGGTTTTGAAGTGCGTGATGTGCATGTTACTCACTATGGTCGTATTTGTCCGATTGAAACTCCTGAGGGGCCAAATATTGGTCTTATAAACTCGCTAGCGACTTTTGCTCGTGTGAATAAATATGGTTTCATTGAAACTCCTTATCGCAAGGTGATTGACAATAAAATTAGTGATGAAGTTATTTATCTTTCAGCAATGGAAGAAGCAAAATATCATATTGCTCAGGCTAATGCCCCTGTAAGTGACAAGGGCGAATTTGTAAATGAGTTGGTTACCGCTCGTAAAGCTGGTGAAGTATCATTAACTCCTAAAGAGCAAATTGACCTTATGGACGTTAGTCCTAAGCAGGTTATTTCAATTGCTTCTTCGCTTATTCCTTTCTTGGAAAATGATGATGCTAACCGTGCTTTGATGGGATCTAACATGATGCGTCAAGCCGTGCCTTTGTTGCGCTCGCAAGCGCCATTTGTTGGAACTGGTATGGAAGCAGTTGTGGCACGTGATAGTGGTGCGGCGATTGTTGCTAAACGCTCTGGTATTGTTGATCAGGTCGATGCGACACGTATTGTTATTCGTGCAACTGCTGAAACAGATGCATCAAAATCTGGTGTTGATATTTATAATTTGATGAAATTCCAAAGATCAAATCAATCAACTTGCATTAACCAGCGCCCATTAGTCGTGGTTGGTGATCATATTAATGAGGGTGATATTATTGCCGATGGCCCTTCAACAGAGCTTGGTGATTTAGCACTTGGTCGTAACGTTCTAGTAGCGTTTATGCCTTGGAATGGCTATAATTTTGAAGATAGTATTTTGCTAAGTGATAATATCGTAAAAGAAGATGTTTTTACCTCAATTCACATTGATGAATATGATGTAATGGCTCGTGATACTAAACTTGGCCCTGAAGAAATCACTCGTGATATTCCAAATGTTTCAGAAGAAGCATTAAGAAATCTTGATGAAGCTGGCATTGTGCATATTGGTGCTCAAGTTGAACCTGGTGATATTTTGGTTGGTAAAATTACCCCAAAAGGTGAAAGCCCAATGACACCAGAAGAAAAATTGCTTCGTGCTATTTTTGGTGAAAAAGCTTCCGATGTGCGTGATACTTCTTTACGTGTTCCACCAGGGGATAGTGGTACTATTGTTGAAGTGCGGGTTTTCAATCGTCATGGTATTGAAAAAGACGAGCGTGCTATGTCTATTGAGCGTGAAGAAATTGAGCGTTTGGCAAAAGATAGGGACGATGAGCAAGCTATTCTTAATCGTAACGTGTTTGCCCGTCTTAAAGAGATGTTATTTGGTAAAGAAGCAACTGCTGGGCCAAAAGGATATCTTGCTGGTGCAAAACTCAATGATGCGATTTTTGATGTTCATCCACGTTCAAAATGGTGGCAATTTGTTATTGATGATGACAAAGTAATGTCAGAAATTGAAATCTTGCAATCACAATATGATGAGAGCCGTAAATTGCTAGAGCAACGTTTTATCAATAAAGTTGATAAGTTACAACGTGGTGATGAATTATTACCTGGTGTTATGAAGATGGTAAAAGTCTTTGTTGCTACCAAGCGTAAATTGCAATCTGGTGATAAAATGGCTGGCCGCCACGGAAACAAAGGTGTTGTTTCTCGTATTATGCCACAAGAAGATATGCCGTTCCTTGAAGATGGAACGCCTGTTGAGATTGTTCTTAATCCACTTGGTGTGCCTTCACGTATGAATGTGGGGCAAATCTTGGAAACTCATCTTGGTTGGGCTTGTGCAGGAATGGGCAAGAAAATTGACGAGATGTTACGCCTTTATCGTGAAAATGGTAATCTTGAGCCGCTTAAAAGCGAAATGGGAGAACTGTTTGAGGGTGATAAGACATTAACTGATCTAGATGATGATAGTGTGGTTCTTTTAGGTGATCAGCTTAAAAAAGGCATTTCAATAGCAACTCCTGTTTTTGATGGAGCAAAAGAAGCTGACATTGTAGAAATGTTAGATAGGGCAGGGCTTAAGGGTTCTGGTCAATCAACTTTATATGATGGGCGCACGGGCGATCAATTTGAGCGTCAGGTGACAGTTGGCTATATCTATATGCTAAAACTTCATCACCTTGTTGATGATAAAATCCATGCAAGATCTATTGGTCCATATTCGCTTGTTACTCAGCAACCGCTTGGTGGTAAGGCGCAATTTGGTGGTCAAAGATTTGGTGAGATGGAAGTGTGGGCACTTGAAGCCTATGGCGCTGCTTATACTTTACAAGAAATGCTTACGATCAAATCAGATGACGTAGCAGGACGTACTAAAGTTTATGAAGCTATTGTTCGTGGGGATAGTAGTTTTGAGGCTGGTATTCCTGAGAGTTTTAACGTCCTTGTTAAAGAGATTAGATCTTTAGGTCTTAATGTTGAGCTTACCGAAACTGAATTAGAGGACGACGAAGATTCTCAAACTCAAGATGAGCTAGAAGCACCACAAGATGCGGCAGAATAATCTGCCGCAAGAATTTTTACCCAATTCATTTTGCTCTTTAAGAGCAGAAAGAAAAAGGAGACTATAAGATGAACCATCATCACCACGTCACAGACCCATTTAATCCACAATCGCAGGTGCAAGCCTTTGATCAAATGAGGATTAATATCGCCAGCCCTGAGAAAATTCTCTCATGGTCATTTGGTGAAATTAAAAAACCTGAAACCATTAATTACCGCACATTCAAGCCAGAACGTGACGGCCTATTTTGCTCACGTATTTTCGGCCCTATGAAGGATTATGAATGTCTATGCGGTAAATATAAACGCATGAAGTTTAAGGGCGTTATTTGTGAGAAGTGTGGAGTTGAAGTCACGCTTTCTCGGGTTCGTCGTGAACGTATGGGTCATATTGAACTTGCAGCACCTGTTGCTCATATTTGGTTTTTGAAATCATTGCCATCTCGTATTGCGCTTTTGCTTGATAAAACTCTTAAAGATGTTGAGCGAATTCTCTATTTTGAATATTATGTTGTAACAGAGCCGGGTTTAACGCCGTTTAATTTGCATGATATGTTAACAGAAGAGCAATATATGGACGCACAAGATCAGTTTGGTGCTGATGCGTTTACTGCAATGATTGGTGCTGAAGCTATTCGTGAAATGCTAATAGCGCTTGATCTTGAAAAAGAAGCCGCTCTTTTGCGGGTTGGAATTGCTGAAGCAACAACCGAATTAAAGCCAAAAAAATTAGCTAAACGTCTTAAAGTTGTTGAGCAATTTATTGTTTCTGGTAATAAGCCAGAATGGATGATTATGACAATCATTCCAGTTATTCCACCTGAATTGCGCCCACTTGTACCACTTGATGGTGGTCGTTTTGCTACCTCTGATCTAAACGATTTATATCGTCGGGTTATTAACCGCAATAACCGCCTAAAAAGATTGATGGAATTGCGTGCGCCAGACATTATTATTCGTAATGAAAAGCGTATGTTACAAGAATCTGTTGATGCTTTATTTGATAATGGTCGCCGTGGTCGCACAATTACTGGTGCAAACAAACGCCCATTAAAATCACTTTCAGATATGCTTAAAGGCAAGCAAGGTCGTTTTAGACAAAACTTGCTTGGTAAACGTGTTGATTATTCGGGGCGTTCGGTAATTACTGTTGGTCCAGAACTTAAACTTCATCAGTGCGGATTGCCAAAGAAAATGGCACTCGAACTATTTAAGCCATTTATCTATTCTCGCCTTGAAGCAAAAGGTTTTTCAACCACTGTTAAACAGGCGAAAAAATTGGTTGAAAAAGAAAAACCCGAAGTTTGGGATATCCTTGACGAAGTTATTCGTGAGCACCCAGTATTGCTTAACCGTGCGCCAACCTTGCACCGTTTAGGTATTCAGGCATTTGAGCCTGTGCTAATTGAGGGTAAAGCAATTCATTTGCACCCGCTGGTTTGTGCGGCATTTAACGCCGATTTTGATGGTGATCAAATGGCGGTTCATATTCCACTTTCCCTTGAAGCTCAGCTTGAAGCTCGTGTTTTGATGATGTCCACCAACAATATTTTGCACCCAGCTAATGGTCAGCCAATTATTGTTCCATCGCAAGATATTGTTTTAGGTCTTTATCACCTTTCATTAATGAATGAAAATGAACCCGGTGAAGGCATGGCATTTGGATCGATTGGTGAAATTGAATATGCGCTTGATAATAAAATTGTCACAATGCACGCCAAAATCAAAGGCCGCATCAAATTAATTGATGAAAAGGGCAAGGAAAGTTTTACAGTTGTTGAAACAACCCCCGGTCGTATGATTTTAAGTCAGCTTTTGCCTGAACATCATGCAGTTCCGTTTTCAGCTTGCAATCAGATTATGACCAAAAAAATGATCTCAAAAATGATCGATACGGTCTATCGTGCTTGTGGCCAAAAAGAAACGGTCATATTTTGCGATAAAATGATGGATATGGGTTTCAAACACGCTTGTAAAGCTGGTATTTCGTTTGGCAAAGACGACATGGTTATCCCTGATACTAAGGTGAAAATTGTTGAAGATACTCGCAATCAAGTTGCCGAGTTTGAGAGCCAATATAATAACGGTCTTATTACGCAAGGCGAGAAATATAATAAAGCAGTTGATGCTTGGTCAAAATGTGGTGATTTAGTTGCCGATGAAATGATGGCACGTATTTCTTCTGTTGAATTTGATGAAGAAACTGGCCGTCAAAAGCCTATTAATTCGGTTTATATGATGGCTCATTCTGGTGCTCGTGGTTCACCTGCCCAGATGAAACAGTTAGCAGGTATGCGCGGCCTTATGGCTCGTCCCGATGGCTCAATCATTGAAACACCAATTACTTCAAACTTTAAGGAAGGTTTGAGCGTTATTGAATATTTCAACTCAACTCACGGGGCACGTAAAGGTCTTGCTGATACGGCGCTAAAAACTGCTAACTCAGGTTATCTTACAAGACGTTTGGTTGATGTTGCGCAAGACGCAATTATCAATGAAATAGATTGTAAAACCAAAGTGGGTCTAACGGTTGAAGCGGTAGTTGATAGTGGTCAAGTTATCGTATCATTAGGTGAACGTGTATTAGGGCGTACTTTGCTCGAAAATGTTGTTGATCAAGAAACTGATGAGCTAATTGTTAAGAAGGGTGTTTTAATTGAAGAAAAACATTCAGACTTAATTAATGCAGCTAGTGTTCAATCTATTGCTATTCGCTCGCCTCTAACGTGTGAAGTTCGCATGGGTTGTTGTGCAACTTGTTATGGCCGTGATCTAGCTCGTGGAACACCTGTTAATCAGGGTGAGGCAGTTGGTGTTATTGCAGCGCAATCTATTGGTGAACCGGGAACGCAACTTACTATGAGAACTTTCCATATTGGTGGTACTGCGCAAGTTGTTGATAGCTCATTCCTTGAAGCTGGAGCTGAGGGCAAGATTGAGATACGCAATCGTAAGGTTGCAAGTGGCTCTGATAAATCACTTATCGCTCTTGGTCGTAATGTTATAATTGCTATTCTTGATGAGAAGGGCAAAGAAAGAGTAACGCACCGTGTAAATTATGGCGCTAAAATACGTGTTGATGATGGTGATGTGGTTACTCGTGGACAAAGGCTTGCTGAATGGGATCCATATACTGCTCCAGTTTTGGCTGAAACAGATGGCGAAGTTGTTTTTGAAGATATTGTTGATGGTATTTCAGTTGCTGAAAGTACAGATGAGGCAACAGGCTTTACCAAGCGTGTTGTTATTGATTGGCGTACAAACCAGCGTGGTGCAGATTTAATTCCTGCATTGGCAATTATGCGCGCTGGCGAAGTTGTAAAGTTAGATCGTGGTGATGCCCGCTCGCTTCTTTCCGTTGAAGCGGTTATTTCGGTTGAACCGGGTGAAAAAGTAGTGGCTGGCGATGTTCTGGCTCGTATTCCGCTAGAAAGCGCAAAAACTACCGATATTACTGGCGGTCTGCCTCGTGTTGCTGAATTGTTTGAAGCACGTCGTCCAAAAGATCATGCTATTATTGCTGAGATTAGCGGCACAATCCGCTTTGGTCGTGATTATAAGAATAAACGTCGTATTATTATTGAGCCAACTGATGAAGGGTTAGAGCCAGCAGAATATCTTATTTTGAAGGGCAAACCATTCCACTTGCAAGAAGGCGATATGATTGAAAAGGGGGATTATATTCTTGATGGCAATCCTGCGCCGCACGATATTTTGGCAATTAAGGGTGTTGAAGAGCTTGCTCGTTACCTCATTAATGAAATCCAAGATGTTTATCGCCTGCAAGGTGTGACAATTAACGACAAGCATATTGAGGTTATTGTTCGCCAAATGTTGCGAAAAGTTGAAATCACTCTACCGGGTGAAAGTGGCTTGCTTAAAGATGAGCAAATCGACAAGCTTGAACTTGAAGAGTTAAATGATCAATTAATTGCTGATGGTAAAAAACCAGCAAAAGGAACGCCTGTTCTATTGGGTATTACCAAAGCATCGTTGCAAACTCGCTCGTTTATTTCAGCGGCATCTTTCCAAGAAACAACAAGAGTTCTGACCGAAGCTGCAATTAGCGGCAAGGCAGATTTACTTGAGGGTCTTAAGGAAAACGTGATTGTTGGGCGCTTAATTCCAGCAGGTACTGGCGCAAGCATTACTAAAATGCGCCATATCGCAAATAAACGAGATGATTTAATCGTTGATGAGCGTCGCCGCCAAGCAGAAGCTGCAAGACTTGAAGCTCCAAAGGAAGAAGCTGAAGCCGTTGAAGATGAAGCGGAAATTGAGGTTGAAGTGCCACAAAATGAGGCAGTAGAAACTGAAGCGACAGAAACTGAAACAGTTGAAACTGATAATTCAGAAGAAAACAAAGAGTAGTTTTCTTATTATAAGAATTAAAAAGGGGGCTTAGTGCTCCCTTTTTTTATGCAAGAGATATTCTGATATATATGCTTTATATTTTTTGAGTTTAACCTCAATTACGAATCATCTAATAATAAAGCTATGAAACAATATCTTGATTTACTAAAGCACGTTAAAGAAAATGGCTACGATAAGGGCGATAGAACAGGCACTGGCACACGCTCAGTATTTGGCTATCAAATGCGCTATGATTTAAGTAAGGGCTTTCCGCTACTCACCACCAAGCGCTTGCACATAAAGTCAATCATTTATGAATTACTATGGTTTTTGCGTGGCGAAACAAATGTGCGTTGGTTGCAAGAGCGAGGCGTGAAAATTTGGGATGATTGGGCAGATGAAAATGGCGATCTCGGGCCTGTTTACGGCTCACAATGGCGTTCTTGGGCAGACGGGCAGGGCGGCACAATCGATCAGATAAAAAATCTGGTTGAAGGGATAAAAAATAATCCTGATAGTCGCCGCCATATTGTGAGCGCATGGAATCCTGCTGAGGTTGACAATATGGCATTGCCACCGTGCCATTGCCTGTTTCAGTTTTATGTTGCTAATGGCAAACTAAGTTGCCAGCTTTATCAACGCTCGGCCGATATTTTCTTAGGCGTGCCGTTTAATATAGCCTCCTATGCGCTACTAACTCACATGATTGCAGATGTCGTGGGTTTGGAGGTAGGTGATTTTATTCACACATTAGGCGATGCGCATCTTTATTCTAATCATTTTGAACAGGCGGAGTTGCAACTTTCTCGTACGCCAAAATTGCTTCCTAAACTTAAGATGTTGAATCACTATAAGGAGCTAACTGATTATAAGTTTGAGGATTTTGAAATTGTTGATTATAGTCCAGATAAGGGCATAAAAGCTCCGATTGCAGTATGAGTATTTCAATAAGACAGGCAATAGATGGAGATGAGGGGCTGGTGTTTGATTTTATTTGCGCACTTGCTGAATATGAAAAACTAAGCGATGAAGTTGTTGCAACACCAAAAGACATTAAGCGAGATTTATTTGGTGAAAATGCTCGGGTGTTTTGTGAAATTGTAGAGCAGAATAATAAACCAGTTGGTTTTGCGCTATATTATTACACCTATTCGACATTTAGAGGAAAACATGGAATTTGGCTTGAAGATTTATTCATTGATCCAAATTGCCGTGGGGCAGGAGCGGGTAAGGCATTAATGGCGCACCTAGCTAAAAAATGTGTTGACGAAGGCTTGGCTCGATTTGAATGGTGGGTGCTAGATTGGAATAAGCCTTCGATTGATTTTTATAAATCACTTGGTGCAAATATGCAGGACGAGTGGGCTGTTTGCCGTATAGATGGAGAGGCGTTAGGAAAATTAGCGCAAGGTAATTGATGGCAAAAAAAGAAATAAAAATTTCTATAATAGCCGCAGTGGCTAAAAACGGTGTGATAGGTAATGGCGGCGATATACCTTGGTATTTGCCCTCTGACTTTGCCTTCTTCAAAAAAACAACTTTAGGCAAGCCAATTATTATGGGGCGAAAGACTTTTGATTCTATTGGCAAGCCCTTGCCCAAGCGCACTAATATTGTTGTTTCAAGAGATAATAACTATCAGCGTGATGACGTAATTGTGATTGATTCGCTAGAAAAGGCGATTGAAAAGGCCAAAATGATTGCCAAAGCTGATGGCATAGATGAAATAATGATTATTGGTGGTGCAGAGATTTATCGCCAAGCGATGCCTTTGGCAAATAGGCTTTATATTAGCCATGTTGAGCTAAATCCTAAGGGGGATAGCTTTTTTCCTATCATTGATAAAGATCAATGGGAAATGCTAGAGCAAATAGAAGTGGAAAAATCGCCTCGTGACAGTGCAGAATATAAAGTGATGCAATATACACAAATTTCTTAAAACAATCATTGATAGATGGTACATAAATGCCTATATAGGTGCGATATTCTCATAAACGAAAGGGACTTTTATGTCTTGGGATAATAATTCAGGAGGCCCGTGGGGTCAGGGACCAAAAGGTCCAAAGGGGCCACAAGGCCCACAGGGCGGTGGTCCAAATCCACCAAACTTAGAAGAATTGTTTAACAAAGGGCGTGAGCAATTTGGTGGCGAACTTCCGGGTGGCAAATTTCTTATCATTGGCGCTCTTTTGGCAGCGCTTGTTTTTTGGTTGTTTCAATCGGTTTATCAAGTTGCTCCACAAGAAGTTGGCGTTGAATTGTTCTTAGGGGAACCAAAAGATCAGTTAAGCCTACCCGGTTTGCATTTTATTGTTTGGCCTCTTGAAACTGTTGAAAAAGTGGTAATTACTGAAAACCAAACACGTATTGCATCTGTTGGTGGCGGTAGAGCATCGGACGAAGAAGGTCTTATGCTTACTGGTGATCAAAATATAGTTGATGTGGCTTTCTCAATCATCTGGCGTGTTACTGACCCAAGAGATTATTTGTTTAATCTACGTTTCCCTGAGGAAATGGTCAGAAAAGCCTCTGAAAGCGCTATGCGTGAAGTTGCTGGGCGTCGCCAAGCGCAAGAAGTGTTCCGTGATGATCGTGCTGGCATTGCCATTGAAGTGAGAGATATTGCACAGGCAATTATGGCGTCTTATGATGCTGGTGTGACCATTAGTTCTATTTCGATAGAAAACGTAGCGCCGCCACTAGAAGTTGCTGATGCGTTTGATGAAGTGCAACGTGCCGAGCAAGATGAAGATCGTTTCCAAGAAGAAGCTCGTCAATATGCCGCAACTTTACTGGGACAAGCTCGTGGACAAGCAGCGCAGTTACGTGAAGAAGCAGCAGCTTATAAGGATCGTGTGGTAAAAGAAGCAGAGGGTGAAGCAGCTCGCTTTATTTCAGTTTATGATGAATATGCAAAATCTCCTGAAGTAACACGCAAACGCCTATTCCTTGAAACAATGGAAGAAGTGCTTAGCACTTCAACTAAAATAATTGTTGAAGATGGTGCAAGTGGTTCTGGTGTAGTGCCTTATTTACCGCTTAACGAATTACGTAAACCTGCGGGGAGTAATTAACATGAATAAATTAGTTATTATAGGCATCGTTGTAGTTGGTGCGCTTTATGTGTTTCTTTCCTCAATTTTTATTCTTAATGAGCGTGAGCAAGCGATTGTTACTCGATTTGGTGAAATTACCAATATTCATTCAGAACCGGGGCTTTATTTCAAATTGCCAACGGCAATAGTTGATAATGTGCAAATCATTGAAGATCGACTAATTCGTTATGATCTTGAAGATATTACGCTTCAGGTTTCTGGTGGTAAATTTTATAATGTTGATGCGTTTCTTACATATCGTATTAAAGATGCCAGATTATTTCGTGAATCGGTTCTTGGTGATTTAAGGCTTGCCGAACAGCGCATTAATACTCGCCTAGAATCAGCGCTTCGTGGCGTTTATGGTAAGCGTGATTTTAATGATGCTCTTTCAGCGTTGCGTGCAGAAATGATGCGTGAAGCAAGAGATATAATTGTTAGTGATCTAGCCGAAATTGGTGTTGAAGTTATTGATGTGCGGGTTCTTCGTACTGATTTAACTCAGCAAGTTTCAGCGCAAACCTATGATCGTATGAAGGCGGAACGTCTTGCGGAAGCTGCAAGGCTTCGTGCTCGTGGTCAAGAGCAAGCGCAGACTTTAAGAGCGATTGCTGATCGTCAAGCGGTCGAAACAGTTGCTTTGGCTCAACGTGATAGTGACATACTTCGAGGTGAAGGCGAAGCGGTTAGAAACGCTGTGTTTGCTGAGGCCTTTAACAAGGATATTGAGTTCTTTGAATTTTATCGTACAATGCAATCATATCGCGCATCGCTGGTAAACACAGATACAACAATGTTACTATCGCCAAATACTGAGTTCTTCCAATATTTTGGTGGCTCAACAATGCAAGAAACTAAACCAGCACTTGGTCAGTGAACGACTTTTTAACGGCTCTGGCTCTGGTGCTAGTAATTGAAGGGCTACTTTATGCAGCCTTTCCA
>Ga0256834_1000108_pt1 | contig 55794 bp, 63 predicted proteins | sample 4281140metaG_FD_190536 | JGI IMG/M metagenome (GOLD analysis project Ga0256834, IMG submission 190536) | Hydrothermal vent microbial communities from East Pacific Rise, Pacific Ocean - 4281-140 | ecosystem: Environmental > Aquatic > Marine > Hydrothermal vents | place: Pacific Ocean: East...
GCAAAAAGTTTAAAACAATTAGGTTTTACATTTGATATTGGCTTGATGCAAATTAATTCTGTAAATTTTTCATTAAATGATATAGATAAACTATTTTACCCAAAAGAGAACTTGGAAAAAGCAAGTAAGATATTAAAAACTTGTTCAAAAATATATAAAACATTAAAACTTCAATTGGAATGTTATAATAGAGGTAGCAAAAATCTATCTAAAGCATTAAATGCAGGTTTAGATTATGCCCCATATTATAAAAGATATAAAAAATATTATAAGGAATATTTTAAGGAGAGTCTAAATGAACAGTGAAGTAGCAACATATGCAGTAAGTAGCACATTAACTATGATAGTTTTTATTGCAATAATTATAGGTATATATTTAAGTATTAATTTTATCTATAATATATATAGATTAAAAAAGAGCAGAAAAGTGCTTCAACATCTTAATAATGCTGAAGTTGTTAGTTTTGACAAAAAAGGCATTCCTGTTTTAATTAAATATAAAGAAAATAAGGAAACAAAGTGGATGAGTTTGTAAATCTTTTTATAGCAGAATCTCATATCGGAAATCATGTAGACGCAATACCGGTATTGTCTGATGAGTATGGAAAAACTGAACTATTGTCATTTACATTTCGTCCATCATTTAAAAAACTAAAAGATGAAATAGAGTGTCCAACAACACAAATAAATATACCAATAAGCAATAAAAACACAATTTATCATAGTAGTTTGAGTAATTATAGTTTGAAAAAAATAATGGCTAAAAACTCATTTGATATAGTAGATTTTATAATCTATCAAGTTAAAAATGATGGAATAGTGTTTTTGGGTCAAGATGCAGATTTTTCTGGACAACTTATGGCATCTCTTTTATTTTACCATTTAGTTGATAGAGGAATAGAGCCATATAGAGTATTAAGAGTTCCATTGCTAGAAGCAGGATATGATTATATTAATATAGGATTTGCAGAAGATGGATACTACACAAGAAACCAACTTAATATTATTTTAAACTTTATGCGTTTAGAGCAAATAATGATGCATCAATTTGGAACAAAATTAGGATTTAGAAATATGGAAGCATTAAGAGTGTTATATGAAGAAAAACCAAGCGTATTAAAGAGACTAAGCAAAGGCACATCAACAGCAACATATGTTACAAAGTTTCTTTTAGGAGAAGAGTATTGAAAAGGTTAATATTATTATTACTGATATTTGAAATAGTTAAAGCAAATGCTTTAACAGATGTAGCAAATAAACATCTAAAAATAACAAAAAAAGATTTATACTATGAAAGTTTTAATAGATATTCAATACAGCAGTTTACAAGAGCATTAAAACTATATTACTATGATAAGAAAAAAGAGGTATATAAAACATCTAAAATTAAAGAGGTAATGCAAAATGATATTTAGAGTTAATATAAATGCAGGTGATATGAGCAAACATAATCTAAAAGAAATAGAGCTTATATCTTTAGGAGATAAATATAAAACAATAATAGATGATAAAGCATATTATTTGAGAAAACTACCTTTTTTTAAATTTATATTTAAAGAGTATAAAATTTTTACCATTGGAACAATACTTTTGCTATTGGCTATACTATTTTTAAAACCAATAGTTTTTATAATATATACTCTTTTTGCACTAGTGGTATTTAATTTATATGCAAAGAAGAAAAGAGTTAATAGGATTAACCAATTAATAAATGTATTGTGGATAATACATGCTATACTCTCTATATCAAGCTTTATATTTTATAAAAATATTTATACAGTTGAAGCTATTGGTTCAACTTTGTTTTATGGTATGTTTACATTTCATATTGTAACTTTTTGGTTAAAACTAAAATATCAATATGATAAAGTATATGTATTGCTCGAAGATAATCAAGAGAATGAAACAAGACACTATATTTATAGAAGTAAAGATGAATGTGGCTATTATGGGTTGATTTCTTTAATAAGAGATAAATCCAATTAATTATAGAATTTTATTTTATTTCCATAAGAGCCTACATTAACACTCTTTTTTGATTTAATTGCATTAATAAAAAAATTCCCTTTTTTGGCTTTTTTGTTATTTAATTTTTTTTCTAATATTACAGATGAAATAGGCAGGTTGGGAAGTTCTCCTGATGGTAAGTTATTATAGATATTCCTACTCTTTTTGCTTTGATTGTTTTTATTTGCAGATTTAGTTATTTTTTGTTTAATTTTCATTTTTTTTCCAGAAGCTTGAGTTAATATATTAAGTATCTTGTTTTTATCAATCTCTTCAGAAAATAGTAATGTTATACTTATTAATAGTATATATATAAAAAGTTTCATAATGTATCCTTTATAAATTATTGTAATAGTTCAAACTATCTTTTACCCAATCAACATCATTTGAATCATAAACAATTGTCTTAAATTTTTTAGTTTTATTTTTTTTGGTTTTATACTCTTTTTTTAAAGCTAAAAGTTCTTTTCTTTCTTTGTTTATTGGATCATTAAAATTAGGTTTATTAATGATTTTTACTTTTGTTCCTATTGTAGTCCATTTGAATAGTTGCATAGCTTTGCCATATGGTAATCTAATACAACCATGAGAATTTGGATATTCAACTATTTCACCAGCGTGTATAAATACACCACCTTTTGAAATTCTTAACGAGTATGGCATTTTTGCTCCTCCTCTGCTACCATCTTTATATTTGGGATATAAATTTGAAATATGCATTCTTTCTTTATTTAAAATCTTAAATATTCCAGTAGGTGTTTCATGTCCTACTCTACCAGATGTTATTTTTGATACAAGAATAGTTTTATTATTTTCTTTAGCATATAATTTTTGTTTTTTTAAATCTATAAGAATATTTTTTTGTGCATAAAGTGTGCTAAAAATAGATATAAATAATAAAACTTTTTTCATATAAATCTCCACTTATATTTTTTAAAATTATAACAAACAGAAAAAATTAATTGATATTAATAATATTAAAAAAGTAATCAAAACCTCTGTGATACCACAACTTCAAGGAATATATAAGGTATATATGCTATTATCCAGTATATTAAAAGTTGATAATGCTAGGAGTAAATATGAAAGAAGAAAATTTAGAATCTGGTTATTGGGCTTTATATAGAAGTGATGAATATCCAGATAAATTATTAAGAGAATTTCCAGATGGAAGATTAGAATCAGTTACAGTAAATATGAAAACAGGTAAAATTATAGTATTAGAAGTATTAAGAGATGGAAAGAGATGAGTTGGGAATATAAAAAAGCACAAAGCATCGCTATACTTAACAAATACAAAAATGAAATTTCTCAAGAGGCATATGAACGGATTTTATATGTTATAGGAACTCAAGCAATCGAGGATATCTTTCCGGATGAGAGAGATATAAAAGATATGATCCGTGTAGAAAAAGGTGAGATCACTACCGATGAGCTTATCAAAGAGTATAAAAAAGAGTGGGGCGTGGCATAATGTTTGACTGGCTTAAGCCTAAGCCCGAAATGAGCGATTTTGATAGGCAGCTGTTATCGTCTAATATTGTAGGGGCAAAAACTCTTTCAGAACTTGATGAAAGAGAAAGAATGATTACAACCCAAAAAACAAGAGAGTTAAAAGACAACCCTATACAGGGTAATCTCGACTATGAATACCTCAAAAAGATCCACAAATATTTATTTAAAGATGTCTATGTGTGGGCAGGTATGGATCGGTATGATATCGGGATTAGAGGAGACTTTAGAAAAGGTGATACCCACTTTACTCCAGGGAATAAATTACCGGAAGTCTCTAAAATCTTATTTGAAGCACTTCAAAAAGAGAATCACTTTAAGGATCTTAAAAAAGATGATTTTGTTAAGAGTGTTGCCAGCTTTATGAACGGTTTGAATATGCTGCATCCTTTCAGAGAGGGGAACGGCAGAACACAAAGAATCTTCATCGAGCAGTTAGCAGACAATGCCGGCTATCATCTTGATCTCTCAAAAGTAAGTAAAAATATTATGATACAGGCATCGATCCAAGCTGAAAAAGGAAACACTAAAGGCTTTGAGATCATTATAGGAGATAATATTAAAGAAAAAAATATAAAAAAAGAACCTCAAATAGACATTTTAGATGAGTGGAGTATAATAGATATAGATGGAAGAGATATAACTAAGACTAAAGAGAAAAAAGAGACAAAAAAAAGCAATCAAGAATTGTTAGATAGAGATTTATCACCAGAGGAGAGAGCAAAAAAACAAAAAGAGTTTAATGAGAAGTTAAAAAAGATAAAAGAGGACTCAAAAGAGAAAAAAATTGAGAAATCAAATATAAAAACACCTGGTATTTAAAAAATATTATACAAACATATAATAAAATGCTACAAAATTAATATTATGTTATAATTCTAAGATTTCTAAAAAGGTGTATTAATGAATATTAGATATGCGTGGGTAGGAAAAGTTATCCACAATTTAATAAAAAAAGGTAATATAAGAAACTCAACTATTTTAATAATAATATATTTATCTGCAAAAATAGAAGATGATCATATTGCTATAACAGTAAAAGAAATATCTGATTTTTTATTGAAAAAATATGATAAGAGAGTTGCATTTTCTACAATTATAAATACACTTCAAACATTAGAAGATATGGAAATTTTAGAAAAAATTCAAAGAGGAAATAAAATACAGCCTACCATTTATAAAATCATTAATTAATTCAGTATTGTATAATATCATTATAGTAGTTAAAATATAGGATACATTATGAAACTTTTTAAAACATTAAATAATGTTACTGTAATGATAATAGATAGATATAAAATTGAATTTGATAAAGAAACTTCAAATAAAATATTAAATTACTACAGATTTTTACCTGAATATTCTGAAGAAGAATTATTGTTAGAAATCAAAGGTATAGATACCTCATCAGGTCTTACGATAGATGTTGTTTTTGATGACTATATTATTAAGATTGATGAAGATATTTATATTTTACCTAACTTAGATAGAAATTATATAATAGAAATTCTGGAAGATTCAAGTGATATAGACTCCATTTTTTAATTTTAATTCCAATTAAACATAATATAAATAGCTATTTTCAAACTTTTACAATTACATCTTTATTATCATGTATGTAAATTGTCATTTTATTAATCTAACCTTTTTGTAGAAATATAAACTTATAACACTTCTCCAATCCTCAAAAAGCTTATTTTCCTTTATTTGTTTTTATAGATTTTAAATTGTTTGAATTGTTTCAAATGCTTTGGTAAAATATTAGAGTTAGATTAATAAAATGACAAAGGAAACAAGAATGAATAATGTATATAAAAAATTAGAAAAAATAATAAATAAATTGGATCCAATAGAGTTTCATGGAGCGACTCTTTATGAAATAGACAAAGAGATATTAAAAGAATTACTCTTGCTCCAAACAGAAGATACAAGCAAAAGAAAAAATAAGTATTTTAAAATTTTAAATACAAAAAAAGCAATAAAATATAAATTTTATTTACGAAAAACACCTCGTATAATAGTAGATAAGCAAAAAGTAAGAGAATATCTACAAAAAGAGTTTAATCTATATAAAAATGTATTATTAAAAAGTGTAGAAGAGAGTATAATAGAAAACAATTTATCCGAAAAAGATGCTTCAAATTTAAGGAAGAGGGTTAATATGCAAATATTAGAAGGGGAGCAAAAGTTAAAAGAGTTGATAATCAATTATGAAGAGTATGAAATAATAATCACAAATTATAAAGATGCAAGATATTATCCAGCAATTCACTTTACAACTGAAGATAAAAAACATAAAGCAGATCATTTAACAACAAGAACACCAAACTTTTTATATTATGAAGAAGAATCTTGTGATACAAATGAGAAATCAACGGCATATATAAAAAAATTTATAAAAAATAGTAAACTTTTGGGTAATACTATATACTATAGAAAAAAGTAATTACTTTTGATATAATTTTAATATTAATAATGGAGATTAATATGATTAATAAATTATCACTTCTCTTATTGGCAACTATCTCAATATACGCCAATATGGTTAATGATGTTCAAAGATGGGAAGCAGACTGCAAATTGGGTATGAGTTCTGCATGTTCTATTGCTGCAACTATGTATATTAATGGGAAATGGTTAGATACATATACAGGAAAGTATGTTAAAATAAAAAAATCTAAAAAAAAGAGGTTAAAAATTGCAAAAAAACTACTAAAAAAGGCATGTTCGTTAGGCGATAAAATTTCATGTAATAAGCTAAAAAAGATTAAATAATTTATTAATCATCACAAACACTCTTTTTCCATTTAGGATAAAGATTATTTATTTCAATGATTCTATTTAGTGTATCCTCTTTGATAAGAGGAGAACCACGCTTTTTTTTAGCTCTCTCTCTTAGTCGTTGCAAAGTATTTATGTATCCTATCACATTCTTATCAGTTAAAAATAAAGCAAAACTTTTTAATTTTCTTTTTTTAGCTAAGTCATCAACTATTGATAAAAATTTTTCAATCTCTTTTTCTTGAGTTTTCAGTAAATTTTTATACTTTTGAACAATATCTTCACCTGGAATATTTTTTAACCTATTTCTTGTAGATGAAGGCATACTTTTAAAGTATGTTTTTGCTAAGCCTAATTTTTCTGCCTCCTCTTCGTAATATTGTATTTTTTTCATTTTTTTCCTTTTACAATTTATTTGCAACGATAAATGCCTTTTTCGTCTTTATACAAGATGTCATTTGCTATAAGTTCTCCCAATAGAGAGCCGACATTTTCTATTTCTCTAAAAACTTCGATAAGCTCTTCATATTCTTTAAAATTATTATCGTTAATTATCTCACACATACTTTTTTGTATTTCATATTTCTCACTCATATTATTTCCTTTAGAAAAAAATTTTTAAACTTTTTTCTTTTTCATTAGTAATAGTATGTATATTTTTATTATCTTTATGTATTATTTTGTGATGAACTTCTTTTGCATCTTTTAATGTGCTTAATATTTTATCTTTATCACCTACTGCAATTTTACTACTTTTTAGCTTCATTATTATCTTTTTCTCTATCTTTTTCTTTTTGAATTTTTTATTTTTTGCGTTATGCTTTTTTTTATATATATTTCTTTTGCTTTTCGTATGTTTATATTTTTTATGAATTTTAATTTTTTTTCTTTTTTTATAATACTTTTTCTTTATACTTTTTTTTACATCTGCATATCTTAATATCTCGTTTTTACAGTTACCACTTCTACCTTTTGCAATTTTCATACAAGAGCTATATTTATGTCTCTTAAAACAATTAAAGCTATCTACCATATTAACTCTCATAATACCGCAACTACATAAAATACTTGCATTCAAATTCGTTAAAAGCAAAGAGGAGGCAATAAGAATTACCCTTTTCATAATTCGCCTCCTACAACTTTATTAATATACCAATCAGGTAAATTTAATTTTCTTACAACATTTATCTCACCATTCTCTTTATATCTTTTCCATCTCTCAAGAGTATCTCTATACTCTTTTCTACCAAGCTCAATAGCTTCATTGCTAAATAGATAAGGTAAGCAATAGTATGGCTTTTGTGTGCTTTGAAATATTAATACAAAACTATTAATATCTAAACCATTTGCATTTAATATATCTAAATAAAAAGCGGCAGAAATATGATATTTGTAATCTAATACTGCTCTTTGTATATCTTTTTCATTGGCAACATCTCCACTTATAGTTTTTAAGTCTATAGCTACACCATATTGTAAATTTAATGCATCAACTTTGCACTTTAATAGCTCTCCAAATTCCTCATTTTCCCAAAAAAAAGCTCTCTCATTAACTGTATTTTCAAGCAAAGCTCCAGCAATTGTTTTAGTAATTAAAGACATTTTTTCTGTCTCTTCCCACTCATTTTTAGTAATTATTTTTTTACCTTGATGTTGCTTCAAAAACTCTGCTTTTGCCTCTTTATAAGCTTTTGAATTTTTATTTAACTCTGCACCTTCAAAGTCCTCTTTTATAAACTCTTGCTTTAGAGTATCAGGCTCTAATACCATTTTATGGTATAACGAACCTCTTGTTAAACTATCTGTATCAAATTTAAATAACTCTTTATTAAGATAATGAAGAGGGCTTAGTTTCATTACTTTAATATCTGTGCTACTTATACCACTCATTTGGTGATATAACTCATTTTCAACCTCAAAACCAATACCATCATTAGCTACTGCTAACTCATTTACTTCATTTTTACTCATCGTTCGCTCCTTAATTGTTATATTATATTATAACATTAAGGAGCTTATACCTTACTTAATATTGTGGTATTTGTAGATATTTTATAACCTCTTCTTTTTATTTTTTTTTAAATAATCTTTTAATTTTAGATTAAGTCCTTCTCTATCTATTGGTATAGGGTTAAAATCAGTATTATCTATCAAATGATACTTTGCTCTCGTGATTGCTACATAATACAAATTTAATTCATCTATATATTTTTGATTTTTTTCTCCTCCTGCTTTTATACACTCATCAAAGAATATATCATATAAGTTATCTCTATTAATATTTATATCATTCTCTTCAAACCACTCTTTAAATATTTTATAACCTGGAAAATCGCCTAATAGTTCTACACTATCCCATTCTAATCCTTTTGATGTATGAGCTGTTGTAAGATATAAATTAATATCTTTACTTTTATTATATTCTATTACCTTTGCATATATATAATTTAATCTTTTGCTATATTGTTTTAAAAAGGCAATACTTTTTGAGATTTCATCATTTTTATCATTTATATATTCTGGTATCCAATCTTCAATAGACGATATAGAAGTAAGCAATCCTTTAGACTCCATATCTTTGCAATATTTTAAATAATCATTTACAAAATAGTTCAAATACATATACTCTTTATCTATATCCAAAGAGTTTTTTTCAAAATTATCATAGCCTTTTTCAAATGCTGTTATTATCTTTAATAGATTAATAGGTAATCCAAAGATAGAATAAGGGCCTCTTGCTGTTTTAAATCTCTTTTCTTTATTTAATAATTCATTCATTTTTTCTATTAATTTAATATTACCTCTTGCAATTATAGCCCTATTATTATATTTATATCTATTCTCTGCTCCACCTGTTATTTTTCTATTTTCGTTTTTAAAAATGCTTAAAAAATCTGTTGCTTTGTCTCCTATTCTCTTTGTATATCTAAAAGAGTTACTTAAAACAAACTCTTTAGCTTCAATTTTATCAAGTGCATTTAATCCTCCTCTAAAGCTATATATTTGTTGATGAGGGTCGCCTACTAAAATTTTTTGCTCTGCATTTATTGCGTTAAAAATACTTAGTGTTACATCATTTGTATCTTGAGCTTCATCAAGCATAACTAATCTATATTTTGGTAGCTTTATTTTACCTCTATTAATAAAAACTGCAAAAAGTTTTAACATACTACTAAAGGTAACATCTATCTTTTTAAGTGCCATATTATTCATTATATCTTTTGCTAATTTTTTTACTTTTATATTCTCAAGATTGAAATTAACACTATCTTCAAACTTATCATAATCACTATTACAAAAATTCTCTACCAGACTCAAAGCTTTTTTAGCTACCCAATACTCATTTATATTAAAAATTTTCATTATTTCATTTGGAGAATATTTAGATTTTAGAGTATATTTCATCTCTCCTATTATATATTTATGAGCCAATGAGTGTGTTGTAACTATATGAGTATTAGTTCCCTTAAATTTAATATTCGCCTCTTCAACTATACTTTTATTAAATGCTAAATATAACTTTTTACCTTTTACCTCTTGAGCAAGTTTAGTAAGTGTAAAAGTTTTTCCAGTTCCTGCAAAAGCAATAACTTTGACAATTGGATAACTGCTCATTTTAATAGCATCTATAATCATTTTTTGTTCATTAGTTAGCACATTAAACACCTTTTTAATTTCTCTTTAAAATATACATAATTATATTCAAAAGAAAAATTTAATAAAGCAAGAGCTTTACGCTCCTACTTTGATTTTAAGCTCTTCAGTATCTTTTACTCTATTGCTTTGTTTTGTGTTGCTGTTATATCTAAATATATCATTTAACTCATCTTGACTTTTTGGCTTTATAGGAATTTTTTTCTCTTCTTTATTGTTTTCTACTATCTCAACATCAATAGGTTTATCATCTACATTTAAAGCTTGAGCTATCAAACTATCATCTTCAATACGAGGTAATGATTTAACTAAAGCTTTAATAATTGTTTTATTAATCATCTCTTCAGCCCAAGTTATCCATATACCATCAGGATTTTGAGAAACATTTCTTCTTTTTTCTATCTCTTTAGCTCCTAAAAATTTATTTATAAGCTCCCCATTTGGCAGTTTTGCTACTGCAAATGCTGTATCTAAATTACTCCACACCCAATCTCCATCCTCATTTTCTCTATCTGCAAAATTTGGACTAAATACAATTGTTTCATCCCAGCCATTAAATGTATAATTAAATGTATCACATTTGTAAGCCACAAAAGATTTAATAGTTATCCCATCTCTTGCACATAATGTTTTATAACCTTTTGCACTAATTATTAATTGTGCTGTAACATTTCCATTTTTTTTGTTTTTGAATGGAACTACATATACTTCTTTAAAGGCAGGGTCAAGCTCCAACTTTAATCTTGCGACACTCATAGCTACATTAACTAAACTTTTAGGATTGACATCTTTAAGATTATAATCATTTGCTAATTGAATAAAAGCACTCAAAAATCTATCTGCTTTATCTTTACCTAAAAGAGTTTTTACCTCTTTATACTTCTCTTTGAATAGAGTAACTGCTGGTTTCTCATTTACTTCATTTTTACTCATCGTTCGCTCCTTAATTGTTATATTATATTATAACATTAAGAAGCTTATACTTTACTTAATATTGTGGTAGTTATAAATTTAATTCAGGAGTATATTTAAGATAGTATTTCTCTAAAATTGCCGATGTATTGCCAAGCTCTTTAGCGACTATAGATATATCTACTTTATCTATACCTATTCTTTTTGTAGCATATCCTCTTCTATATATATGCAATCCACTTTTATTTATACCTAATATTTTTAATATTGTATTACTAAAGTTTCTTAATGTGTTTATATGCATAGGCTTATTAGTATAATTTCCTCTTCTCCAAGTGCTTGAAATATAGTAATTTTTATCATTGAATGCTTTTTTATAATACTCAATATATTTATCTATGTATTTAGCATCAATTAAGACCCTTCTTTTTTTTCCACCTTTTCCCTCTTCAATATTTACTATGTAGTATCTTTTTTTATCTTTACTGAAATTTTCAATATCATTAAGTTTTATATGAACTACCTCATCTCCTCTTGCTCCAGTAACTGCATATAATGTTAATAAAAAAGCATTTCTTATAGCATCTCTTTTTGAAGATTTACTAAAGTATCTTTTATATTGCTCATCCCAGTTGTTCATAAAATTAATAATCTTATTAATCTCTTCAGGTAAAAGATATTGTGTCATCTTTTCACTAATTTTTATTTTCACTAATTTATTAAAAAGCATAGTATAATCGTGTAATTCAGCATTGTTTTGGGTTATATATTTTAAAAACATTTTTAATATTGTTAATCTATGTGATAGACTATTTTCAAACTCTTTTAAAATTGTAAAGTTAGCATCATTTTTCCCTATCTTATGAAGTTTTTGCTCTGATAATAGTTGATTTAAATATTTTGATTTTTTTATTCTAGCTAATTCTATTTGATAATTTAAAAGGTATCTATTTATATATCTTGCAGATATTTTATCCATATCAATCTTATTGTATCTTACAAATTTTAAAAAATTACCAATTGCCTCTTGATATGACTTTATAGTTTTATTGCTTACTTTTTGAACTACTAAATCATCAAGCCATAAATTAAGCCATCTTTTAAAGTTTATATAACTTGAGTTTTTATTATCACACAAGGGGTATAAATCTAAATCATCTTCAAACATAAATTACCTTTTTGATGTTATACTATATTATAGTATATGAAAATTAAAATTGAACTTATATATTTGCTTGATAATGTAATATTATCAAGTAAATATTATAAATATACCTTAAATATGCTATTTAAGGTTTTTTTATTTTTTTTTAAAATATATAATAGTATAGAGTTAAAAAAGATAAATTTGAGCTTCTATATTATCAAGTGAATATACTAATTTAAACTTTTTGTCTTTTTTAGATTATTTTTTAAATCAACTTTGCTCTCTCTATCTATCTCAAGAGATTTTTTTATTACAGGTATCTTTTCACTCAATCTTGTAATACTTTTAAATAAAGCACTCTCATTTAAAATTTTATCTTCATAAAAAGTATTCTCATATGCTATTGCTAAATCCATAAATTCATTATAATTAAATTTTGATGCCAATCTCCTTTTAGTTCTATTGCTTAATTGATTATCATATTTATCAACAATAAATGCTATATCATACAAATCTCTTGCAGTTGTTCTATTAGCCATTGCATCAAGTTTTAAATTAACAATCTTATTAATTGTATAAACTCTCATATTATTAATCAAATTCTTAGTATCTTCTAAATCTATATCTTTATCTCTATTTGAAATCTCAAGTTTTATTGAGATATTATTCTCAAAGTTTAAAATTGCTCTTTTTGTAGTATCTGTATCCTTTTTAATATTTGCATCAGTAAAATTTAAAGGCTTTAGCGTATTTATTACTGATTTTATTGATATAGGATATAAACTATCAAAATCTAAATCTTCAGAAAATCTATCAAGTCCATATACGAATAATAAAGAAGAGCCACCCTTAAAAATAATATCTTTAGATGATAAGAACTTGATTATTTCACCCATTAACTCTATTTGCTTTAACTCTTTCTCGTTGAGCTTTTCTTTTAGAGTAGAGTTCACTTCTAAAGTCATACTTTCCACCTTTTAAATAATTTTTATATAAATTTAATAGCTCTAACTCTTTACTATTTAATTTTCTTTTTAAAAGAGTATTAATAAGATACAAAATCTTTTTCTCTTCATCTTCGCTAAACAAAAACATATTTATCTTCATGTTAGGAACTCTTTTTAAGAACTTGATATTGTAATAAAGATAGTCTAAATAAGCTCTAATTGGGTTTGCAATATTATTATCTATTCCGTAATTACTCCACTCTTTTATCTCTTTTGGATATTTATAAGAGTAATCTATACTACTACTATGCCAATCATATTTATGATAATTTAATGCCTCTATAGAAGTTAAATAATCTTTCATTTTTCAAATCTCCCTGGCATTATTATAACATATAATAACATTTTAAAGATAACTATTACAATACCACAACTTTAAGTTGTATATAGTTTGATATGTGATATAATATTAAATCTTTTAAAAGGATTAATCAAAATGGAGAATATTTTAAAAAATATAAAACCAGTAGATGTTAATACTATGGCTGTATTTGAAACGGCAATAGAGATACTTAGTGAGTTGGATGCAACACTATATAGCTTATCTAGTAAATATACAAAATATAGTAAGCTTTTAAATGAAAAGCAAGTAGAACTTAATGAAATTGAAACAAATTTAAATTTAGATAACATAGAAGAAATTGATAAAGTTTCTTCTAAATATGCTTTAGCTTTAAGAGATTATTATAAAATTAATGAAAATAATCCAGAAGAAATAGAAAAATGGATTAAAAGCTGGTTTGCATCATGAAAGATAAAAATAATCCACACTATTTTTATCTTTCAGAAGAAGAAAATGAAAAAATATTTCAAGAAAAAATATTACCTAAGTTAATTAGCAAATACGATTTTTCACCAAAAAGAGAACCTATAGCTTACTTAACAGGTGGAATACCGGGCTCAGGAAAGTCCACGCTTATAAAACAGATAGTTTCACAATCTAATAAAAAAATGTTTATTTCTAATAGTGATAATTTAAGAAAATTTCATCCTAACTTTCAAGAGATTCAAGAAATCTTTGGAACTAACTCTAATGAAGCACTTTTATATGATACGCGTAAATTTGCAGTGAAAGCTATTGATTATGCAATAGATAAAAAAGCTGATTTTGTATTAGATAGTACTTTGAGTGATCCTAATAAAACAAAAGACATAATTGAGAAATTAAAAAAGAATAATTATAGAATTAATGTTATTATATTGGCGGTAAATATATATGAATCATTGCATGGTATATATAATCGTTATGCAGAACAGTATAGCAAAAAACCTGAAACTGCCAGATTCGTTCCTCCTGACTCCTTGTCTGAATGGAAACAAGGTGTTTTAAATAGTGCCGAAGTAGCAAATCAAACATCTGTAAACTTAATTATAATTGATAGAGAATATAAAGTTGTGTTTAACTCAATAAAAGATATAAATAAATCCCCTAAAGAATCTTTTGAAAAAAGTATTGATTTAAACAATTGGAGTAGTAATAGAATTCAAAATTTATTAAAAAATTGGGATGAGTTATATGATAAATTAAAAGATTCAAATGTACCTCAAAAAATTATAAAAAGTGCAGAGACCATAAGAGTTAGTTTATATAATGAAATACCAATAATCAATAAAATTCAAAAGAAACAAATAGAATCCAACACAATAGACATTTTAGATGAGTGGAGTATAATAGATATAGATGGAAGAGATATAACTAAGACTAAAGAGAAAAAAGAGACAATAAAAAGCAATCAAGAATTGTTAGATAGAGATTTATCACCAGAGGAGAGAGCAAAAAAACAAAAAGAGTTTAATGAGAAGTTAAAAAAGATAAAAGAGGACTCAAAAGATAAAGAGATCCAAAAAAGTAACTCAAGAGGTATCAATTTATAGAATATAGGTAATAAAAGGTTATATTATTGCTTCATTAAGTTATAAATGTTCTTTAAAGGGTGATTTACTATATGTGTATATCCCTATCACAATAGATATTATTAATTTAGATACTTCATCAATCTTTTTATTTTTAAAAATCTCATTTATAAAATTCACATTTATTTCAGTATCAATAATATAAAGCAAATCACTAAATTGTTCTTTTGATTCTTTTTTATAACCAATTAAACTTATTTACACCGATATTTCTTGTTTGATTATTAGTTCCTAATAAAAATTTTTCAATCTCTTTAAGTCTATTAAATTTCCTATCAAATTCTAATGCATCATTAAAATCATACCTTATTTTGTTATTGTTTTACAATCAACTAAATGTTGTTTTAGTTTATCTTCTTTTGTATCTATATTATTATCATTTTTATAATAAAAGCACCTCTCAAAATCTTCATCTTTATTATAAATTACTTTATAAAAGCCTTTAGGAACTGCTATTTTATGTTTTCCTATTCTTTGAGGATTATCACTATACTCTACTATATTAATTACATTTACATAACCAAGCTTAACTGCTACATATCTTGCATATCTTTCTACTTTAGTCCAAGTGTAACGGTTTACTTTTCTTGCTTGAGGAATTATATTTGCTAAAGAGTAAGTAGCATTTAGACTATCTTCACTCCAATCAAAAGAAGCATCATTTGCTAAATGCCCTCTATCATAACTTGACTTTACATAATCTTTTGTAGAAGCTCTATATTTGCGTGGGATTGCTCTTTCTACCTTAAAAGAGGGTCTTTTTTCTATATTGTTTTCATTTACTAAACTACCATCAAGAGTATAGCCAGCTGCTTTAGCTGTTTTTAGATTATAATCATAGCAAATCTTAAAAAATATTTTATCTACTGTTTGATTACACTCTTTACTATTTATAAAATCATTAATACTTAATGCACTAACTAACTCAAATATAAAAGATAACAAAAATATTATTTTTATAAAATTCATATTTATATCCTTTAGCATAAATTACTTAATTATATCAATTAATAGCTTTAGATGTTACTATTTATTAATAACACTTTATTGCAAAAGGTAAATTTGTCCTAACATTTTAATATAGTATACAAAAAATAATTTGATGTGTTATAATTCATATATCATCTTTTAATTCAAGGAAAAAAATGGATTATGCAAATTATGAATATATAGAAAAAGACATTATTGATAATTTAATAGGAATACTTACTCGTAGTGCATCACAATCAAAAGATTTAGAAAAAAAGAGAGTATTTATTGACAGAATTGAAGAGTTAAGAGATGAAATTCAAGATTTATATAACAACTACACCAAAGATAAAGCTAATAGATTTGAAGAGGTTTATGGGAAATTAATTAAAAAATTTTATAATGAAAAGATAGATGAAGATAAGCTCCCAATAGAGTTTGCAACTATAACTCTAAATACACCAAAAAAAGAGTTTGATAGCTTTATAAATAAAGTAGATATAAATTTAAGCACCATAAACAAAACTTTGCAATATGCAAAGTTTGAAACTGCTTATGAGATATTAAATAATTATAAAGCTATATGTTTTTCTCTTAAAAATAGAGAAAAAGATATGGCACACAAACTAGAAGAAAGAAAACTCCAACTTGCAAGAGAACAACAAGAACTTAAATTAGAAGATACAACATTAATAGAGCAAATTATAAATATTTATGGTCCAATAGTTGAAAGTTATTACATCAATCCTAAAGAGTTTAAATTAACAAAAGAGTTTTTTGAAGCAACTCCTGTTAGGTTAGAGATGGAGTAGTAATGAATCAATTAGATCCCAATAGTCCAGAATCATTTTATCTATCCGATGAAGAGAATCAAAGAGTATTTGAGGAGATTATAATTCCAGAGTTAAAAACAGAGTATGACTTTTCTTCTAAAGATAATCCTACTGCATACATTACTGTAAGATTACCAGGGACAGGTAAAACATCTCTCTTACCACTATTAAAAAAAGAAAGCTATAATAAAATATTAATAATTAATAGCGACAATATGAGAGTATTTCATCCTTATTATGAACAAGCCATTGAACTATTTGGAACCAATGCAGGTTCTGCAATTTACAAAGATGCCTCTATCTTTGCACAAAAGTTAATTCAATATGCACAAAAAGAAAAGTTAAATTTTATATTAGATACTACATTAAAGACACCAAATACAACAGATAAATTATTAACCTCGCTTAAAAGTAATAATTATAATATAAAAATAAATATCTTAACAGCTAATAAGTATGAATTAATTCAAGGAATTTTTAATAGATATGCAGAACAATACAAAAATAATCCATCTACTGTTCGTTTTACTAATCCAAGATTTATAGATAAAGGAATATCTTTAATTTTAGAAAGCGCAAAAGTTATAGATGGAAAAAATATCAATGAGTTTAAAATACTTAATCGCAATCATGAAGTTTTATATAACTCTAATATTGATAAAGATAAATCGCCAATAGATATTATCAAAAGTAATACAAATCTTCAAAATTGGAATCAAGATAGATTAAAACATCTTCTTATACTTTGGGAAGCTACATTAGAAAACCTTAAAGAGGCTAAAGTAGATGAGAATATTCAAAAGTTAGCTATAAATATATACAAAGAGTTAAATCAAACAATTATATTTAATCTAAAAACCAAATCCTTATCATCTACCCCTTATAATGATTTAAAACCAAACCCTGAATTTTTTCAGCTATCAACTCAAGAGAGACTGGAGTATTTTCAAGAATCAATTCTACCTGCATTAAAGTTAGATAATTTTAGAAAAAAAGAAGTGCCTACTGCATTCTTTACTGGAGGAATACCAGGCTCTGGAAAAAGCAGATTGGTTAGAGAGTGGAACAAAAATAATGATAAATTGATTATTGATGCTGACAAATTAAGAAAAATGTATCCTAACTTGGAAACAATAGAGTATATTTATCAAAACCAATGGGGGGATATTACACATCCTGATGCATCTGCCTGGGCTAAAAGTTTAAAAAAATATAGTGAAGAGCTAAAAATTGATTACATACTTGATGGCTCTCTTAAAAATCCTAAAAATGCTGTTACAAAAATAGAAAATGCCCTTAACAATGGTAATAAAGTTGTTGTTTCTATTATGACTACAAATATATATGACGCTTATATAGGAGTTTTAAATAGATATTTAAAACAATATGGTATAAATAAAAAAGGAGCAAGATATGTGCCTTTATCTATATTAGAAAAATCTTATATCTCGTTAGCAGATACTATAAGCGAACTTGATAAATTGAATTTAGAAAATTTCACTCTTGTTGATAGAGATTTGAATATAATATATGATAGTAAAAAAGATGTAAATCCAAAAAAATATTATTTAAATTTTACTGACTCTTCTAATTTACAACAGACAAAATTGGAAGAGCTTTTAAGTAACTTTGAAGAGATAAGAGAGGCTATTTTGAAAATTGATAATAGTGATAATATAGTTAATGATATTGAAAAAATAACTACTGATATAAGAGATAAACTCAATTCAGGTATTATTAAGTCATCAAATATAGATAACTCTCTTAATCTATTTGATGAACTATATCAAGAGTGGGTAGAAAAAAAACTCAATAATTTAGATCATGATACCAAGATAGAAAATAGACAAAATATTAAGAGTAAAAGTATTAATAAAATAGATGACTTTGGCGAAAAAATCGGAGGTGCAAAAAAAGATAGATACAATAATTTAGAATATCAAGATATTTCTAATTTAAATGAAGTTGAGGTAAAAAAATACTTAACGAAGAACAATATATTTCCAAGTCCTAAATATGAAGATTTAAAAAATAAAGGCTATTCTGCACAAAGTGCATTTTTTATCAAAAAAATATATACTGCAATACCTTCAACCCTTCATCAAAATGACTATAATAATGAGAAGATGAAAAAAAAGTTTTATACTTTTATTAAAGATTTTAAAGATATTATCCAAGATATTCCAAATACATTAAAGCCAAGTGAAATATCTAAATATATACTCGATTCATTAGCAAAAAAAGAGTATTTCAGGATTGAAAATAATACATATTATTCAGCATATAAAATAACAGATTTACTAAATAAAAAATATATTAAAAAAACTCTAATTCATAGATTATCATATAAACTTGATAAAAAACTTAAAAATGAATTAGAACTTGTATCATGGGATAAATTACTCAATAAAGACTCTTCTGTTTCAAGACACTCTGTAAAAACAGAAGTTAGACAATTAGAGTATCTAGAAGTTTATCAAAGAAAGGGTATTGACTATAGAAAAAACAGAGATATTACAGTAGAAGATTTTTGGGATACTTTTAAGTTTCGCGCTGGAGAGTTTGGAAATTATTTAAGCCAAAAAGAGAGACAAAAAATATTAAATGCTACATATGATGCACTACTTGACTTATTAAAAGTATTAAATATCAAACCTGAAGCAATCAGCCTCAATGGTAATTTAGCTATAGCTTTTGGTTCAAGAGGAAAGGGTGGCATAGGTGCACCTAATGCTCACTATGAACCATCTAAAATGGTAATTAATTTAACCAAATTTAAAGGAGGAGGCTCACTTGCTCATGAATGGTTTCATGCATTAGATAATTACCTTGAAGCAAAAGCAAATGGAAAAAATAGAAGTGTATCGTTTGCATCGAATTTATTATCGAGTAGAAAGTATAATAATGAGGATTTCAAACTATATCAAGAGTTATCTTCAACCATTATGACAATATCATCATTAGCAAAATATAGCTATATAAGCTCATTAAGTTTAACTCAAGCAAGTATAAATAATGTAGCAAAAGAGGTGATGCAAAATATTGGAAGACTATATGAAGCAGAAAATGATTATAAATTTAAAAGAAAAAATAAAGGATTTTACCAAATAAAGTTTGAGAATCTTGAAAAAGAATTTGGAAAAAGTGATTATTACAAAGTATCACTAAATTATGATAGTGGAAAAAGTAAAATTTACTGGTCTCAAGATATAGAAATGATAGCAAGAGCCTTTGAAGTCTATGTATATGATAAATTAAATGAAAATGGTATGAGAAACGACTTTTTGGTAAATCCTAAAAAAAGTGATATTGAACTATTTAAAAAGCTATCATTTGATTATCCTTACCCACAAGGTAAAGAGCGAGAACAGTTAAACAAATCATTTGATTATACATTTAACAGAATTTCAAAAACAAATGCTCTATCTAATGAAATTACAACAAATAAAGCTAATAAGATTGATAAAAACATAAATATAAAAAGAGAACAAAAACAAGGTATTAATAGATGAACAGCTTAGACATTTGGCTTATAAGTTCAATATTATCAATAGCAAAAGCTGAAAATAGAGGTAAAAAACTATCTGCTTCTCTAATATACAAATTGCATAAAAAGAAAAATCTACTCAAAGACAATATGAGTTATAGAGATATAGAGAAACTTATAGAAGGAGAGCAATTATCTCAAATCTCTTACACTTTAAAATATTTAAAAGAAGAGGGATTAATTGATAAAAAAAATAACACTAAATTTATTTACAAAAAGATAAACTTAACTAAAAATTGTCAGTCTTGGTTATTTGATGCTTTAAAATTATTAAATAGCACTAAATATGAAAGTGGAAAAGCAAGAGTAATTTATAACTTAGCACTACACTCTAAAAAGTGCCGTTTATTAATTAGAAATAAAACTTTACAAGAGTTATCAAAAGTTTCATATATGACACTCTATAATGCTCTTAAACTTTTAGAAGAAAATAGATTAATTGAGTTAAAAGATGATATTATTCTATTAAAAAAGGCTATTAATGACTAATCTTTCTATCGATTTTGCACACACTGGAATAAAAATATATGATGGTAATAATTTTTTCTTTAAAGAGTATAAAGAACCTATATTATCTAATTCAAATATGTATAAAATATTAAATTCTACTAATAATTTCAAAGAATTTGCAGACAACTATAAAATAGAATTATTAAAAAGAGAAAAAGAGATCATTGATATTTTAAATGAATATAATTTTGATAAATCAAAAAAATATTTCATAAAATTTGTAGTTCCAAGATATTTAAAAAATAATGACTATATAGAAATTGGAAACTTTTTAAAAAAACTTGATATTAATTACAACTTTATTAATGTTGCTCAAGCTCAAGGAGCTTGGGTAAAATATGTAATAAAAGATACTCAAATGTCTTCACAAGCACTTGCAAATAGTGGTTTAAGGGCTATTGTAGACTTTGGATACAATAGAACACAAATTATGTTTTTTAATAATGGTTCTGAAGATAAAGATAAATTTTTTGTTGAAAACTTTGGAATAGAAAATTTACTATTTAATATATCAAAAGAGATACTCAATCAACTAAATGAAGAGTTAAACTTTTCTCAAATAAAAAATATATTAAAAAAATATGTCATAAGAGATGATAAAGTAGATAAGTATAGAGATATAATCAAAGATGAAATAGTAAATTTTATGAACTCTTTATATAACTATTATTTTAATGAAGAGGCTATAAACAATCTATATAACTCTACTGTTGTAGTGTTGTCTGGTGGGGGTACTAATATTATTAATAGTGATATTTTTAAAGAATATATTAATATACCATTTGTTACAAAATTAGACAATCCGGAATTTGCAGATGTTGAGGGTGCTTATTATAGTGATATTTATATGGATATTTTTCTTAATACTTAATATTTATTTGCTTCAGCATCTTTTATATTAGATGTTATATGATTTTGCTTCATAATTAAATATAAATCCATCTTAACCCTAAATTTTAATCTCATAGCTTCTATTCCCTCTTTAGTAAGATATAGAGTCTGTTTTGCCTCTTCTGCATCATTAGCCTCTATTACATGAATTAAATCTCCAAATCTTTTATTAATGACATCTCTTTGTTTGCTCATTGCATAATGAATAGAAGGGTCGCATGATGCAACATCACAAAAAAATGCATACACAAAAGAGAGAGTTAAAATAAGAATTAAAATTATTTTTTTATTCATCCAAAACTCCTAATATATCACTCAAAGGTGTAATACGTTCATCCTCTATTTTAGCATCTTTTTTTTCTTCTATAGTTAATACTTTTTCTATTCTCTCTTCTATCTTTTTAAGATACATACTACTATTAAAATTATCAGGTAGAATTGATTCTTGTGATAATTGAAGATATACCACTTTAAACAAATTTATTAACTGCTCGTCATTACTATTTTTTAATTCACTTTCACTACAGAAAATATCTCTTTTCTCTTTTATTTTATCAATATTATCTACATCTATTAAAGATAATAAAAATCTTAACATCCCATCAAATGTATATCCACTATTTTCAAATAGAGATAATGCACAATATATATCAAGTCTTTTTAAATCTTTTCTATCTTTACTTATCTCTACTAATTTATAACAATCTCTACACTTATCTATTTCTAAATATGCTTCAATATTATCTTTATTTATCATTCTATCAATCATTCGGCATCCTTAATGCGTTCCACATTGTAATTTACATTCATTTGTTCTTTTAGTATACCTTCACGATAAAGCTTTTGTATATCTTCAACATATTTATTAAATTTATAAGCTTGTTCTGTAAAATCTTTCAATGGTAAAACATTACCTACATTGCCCATAATATCACATCCAAATTTACTATTCCAAAAACCTATATATGCTTGTCTTAATTCATCTTCAGTTGTTGCTGCTTTTGCCATATTTTGATACTGTCCATAAGTATTTTGCACAATTGCCTGTTTTAATCTTGCAAAGCTATTGTAAGGATTTTTACCTCCTCTAAGCCACAATAGTCCTCCTACACCCTGCTGATGAGCAATATATATAGTTGCTGAATTTGTAGGAACACCATATTTTGATAATTGACTTGCATTATCTTGAGTAAATTTTATAAACATTTTATCCTGGCACTCTCTACCTTCTGGAGTATCACTATGCCATACTTGACAACAATTTCCACCTACTTTAGCACAATAAGAGGCACCTGTGCTTGGAATAAATTGATACCTACCATATGCTCCACTTTTGCTATTATATGAACTGTAGCTACCACCACTTTCAAATCTATTAATAATATTATGCATATAATAATCTCTATCTGTTTCGTTATTAAAATCAAGTGCTTTAACAAGACACTCTCCTGGAGGAATTTGAGGTGTAACATATGCTGGTGTAATTTGTGCTGGTGCTAAATCTGAAAAGGAGTAAATAGCATTAGCTACTTTGTAGTTTTGTAGCTCTTTATAAATTAAATCAGTTTGTTCAAGCTCTTTGCTAAGAGATTCAATAAAAATATCAATTGCAGGATTTATTCTTTTTTCAAACTTTTCTGTTTCATTTCTAAATAAATCCATAATTTTATTATTACAACAACATTCTGGGTCAAAAAAATTATATTTTAAATCATTTGCTCTTGATTTTTCAAGTGAAGATTTAGATTGATACACTCCTTTATTATATGCATCAGATAAATAATCTGAATGAGCAAATAGAGTAAATATTAATAATATTATTATACTTTTCTTGCAATAGCATCTGAATTGAATAGCCACACATCTTCCTTACTTGCATATGGTTTAAAAGTAAAAATACCATTACTATTTTGTATAACAGCACTAAACCTTTCAGCATATTTTTTAAAGAACTCTACAGCTCTTTTTTTGATTTCTTTATTTTGATCATCTTCTAGCTGGAATAGGTATGGCAGTTCTGTTATTTGTAATTCTCTATCTTCTCCAGAAGATGGCATCATTATTTTGTTACCTAAATTTAACAAAACATCTTCTGGAATATCTTTTGCATTTTGAGTAATAAAGACTAATACTATGCCATATCTCGCTGCTTCTCTACTTAATGCTTCAAACATTTTTGCAAAAGAAGATACTTTAAAGAAATTATGAGCCTCTTCAATTATATAAATTACCTCTTTTGTATCCTTATTTCTATCTTTAAAATATTGAGCATTTTCAATATCTCTTCGATAAAGAGACTGAAACATCATAATATATACTGGAATAAAAATTTGTTCTCCAAGTTTTTTAATTGACTCAAGTTCCATATAGAAATAATCTGCTTGAGTTACATTGTTTTTAGCATAATACCAAAACATCTTATTACCTTCAAAGCTTTTGAGCTTTGATATTGCTGATGTTATTATCTCTTTATCTTCAACACTCGTTCTAAAATTAGCTCTTAATAGTTCTAATTCATTTATAACATCTTGTAAAAGTGGAACTTTTAAAAAATTAAACTCTTCAGGTAAATCAAGTTCAACAGTAGTTGCATACTCATCAATTTCGCCAAAATAATCTTTTAGCCTTTCTATTAACTCATCATACCCTCCAATTTCTCTTAATTGTTGTATGGTTAAGCCTTGATATGTTTTTTCAAAAAAAAGCTTTGCTAATGCATTTATGATTTTATTACTCTCATTTGCAGTTAGAGGACTTTGTCCAGATAACTCTAATATAGTATTAATAGTTTGAATCATAAATAAAGCATCACTTTTATTAATTTCAACTTCTCCAGAGCTATTATCAACTCTTACATTTGTTAAACCAAATCGCAATAAGTTTAAATTATCACTATATATATCAACTTGATTTGGTGCATATTTTTTCAATTGGTTTACAAATTTTTTAGCACTATATCCTACATCAAAATGCACAATTCCTATCTCTCTATTTAATAGTCTTTTAGCACTTTCAATAATTACTGGTGAATTTTCTAAAACATCCCTATCATCTTGCACATAATATTCATTTAATTTAACTTTTGCTCTCATTGAGTCTGCTAAGACTTTTTGGATAAAAAAAGTTTTACCACTTCTGGATTTTGCGATTATCGCAGTATGAGGTAATGCCGTAGCAAAAAAAGTAAATTGTGTATAGTTATTTGTTATATCTTTACCACAACTCTCAACAACTCTTGAAGTATTTAATTGATTATCTAATATAAAAGATGAGATAAATTTTTTTGCATCTTCAGTAGGCAATACAAAATCATACTCTGTATCTCTTATCCTAATAGGTGTCATATAAACATAATCTTTTTTAAATATCTTTTTTTCTATAAAGTTTATATTTAATGCTTCTGAAAACTGTTGTAATATTTTTATATTATCTGTTACATATAATATATTTACTACTACATAATCACTTGGCTCCTCACTATAAGCTTCATAGAGCATTTTAAAGCCATCTTTAATAAATTTATTTGTTTCAATCTTTGTAGCCATACTCTTTTTTGTAGCTATAATACTCCTTATATTATTTTGATTTAATTCCATAGTAATTGCAAAATAACCTCTCCAGTCTAATTTTATAGCACTTATTAGATCTGGCTTCCCTTTAGTAAAAAAGCTATTTGTTCCTATAGCCTGATATACTTTATATCCATTGCTCTCATGAGTAACTGTTTCATAAACACCTTCAGCAAATAATGCTTTAAATATATAATAAAGCTCATCAGTTGGAATTTCATTTAATTCATGAATAGCTTTTATTGTCAAATCATCCTCATTAGTAATATAACTATTATTTAAACCTATATCCAAAAGTGCACGAACTATATCCATAGGTTTTAATAAATCAACTTCATAATAGTTAGCTATCTCTTTTAGAAGAGATTTACTATGAGAAAATATATATAAAGTATTTTTGGTGCAAAAATTTTTATCTCTATTTTGAAATAATACTGGACTTTTAGAATAAAAAATAAACAGCCTTGCATCTTCATCCCCACCATAAATTTCTAAAAGTCTTTTAAAGTAAGAGATTTCACTTGGCATATTACTTTTTTTTACAATTTTTATACAATATAGTGGTTTCTCTTCATTTGGATACAAATATAAGCAATTATTATCATCGCTGTATCCAGTAAAAGAGAATGCTGAATTTGATGTAGCTATATATCTGTTGTCTATTTTTCTTAAAAAGACATCCTGAATTATTTGATATATTATCTCCCTTGTTTTAGAAAATGGTAACTTCATCTGCTATTGTCCTATTAAATTACATTTATTAAATATCTCTATAGGTAACCACTTCTTATCATCTAATTCAATCATACGATTCTTATCATCTATATCTAAACCTATTAACTTTTCTTTTAAAACTATTCCTTTCTTATTCCAATCAAAACTTTCAGAAGCTAAAGAGTATCTATTGTTATTCTTTAAAAAATATACAATTTCTTTTCCTATATACTCTTGTTTAGTAAAGCATTGAACTGGTTGTTTTTTTGTCTCTTGTTTGTTATCTGTTTTTACTAAAACACTACTATTTGTATCTTTATTCTTTGTTGTTGCACTTACTTTATTTTTTTCTGTAGTATCTATTTTTTTCTCTTTTTTAATAATTGAATTATTTTTATCTATTGGTTTTATTAAAAAGGTAGTAGTTTCTACTACTAAAGGTTTATTATTTGTATTTTTTAAAAAATTATTATCCTTCTTGTTATTGTTTATATTTTTAACTACTGTATTGTTTTTATTATTTGTTTTATTATTTAGATTATCATTAAATAAACTTTTTAGAAAGAAAAAAACTGCTATAACTATTACTGCAACTCCAATCAAAATAATAAGTCCTACATTATTATTTGATTTTTTTGTTTTTACTTTTTTGTTTTTACTTTTTTTCTTAGATTTATTTTTATCTTCTTCTGCGTCTATATTTTCTTCTCTATACTCTTCTATTATAGCTCTTATATCATCTATATCTATATTATTTTCTTTCGCTATCTCTTCTAATTCGTTTTCTTTAAAAACCGTATCCCAACCATCATTATCAATTAGAGATAGCTCTTGACTATATTTATCATAATTTTCCGTTACTGCACTAACTATTTTATCTTTATCTATTTTCATCTTAAGCTCCATTAATTAACTTTATAATAGAGGCAAAAGCCTCTACTAAAAATCAACTAATTACCTTGTCCTGTGATTTTACCCATACCGTAATTCAATACAGGACTAATAATCTCTTTAACACCTTGAGCATATGTGTTAGCTCCATTTTTGCTCATAGCTATACCAACCGCACCTTCAAAGAAATAAACAGCACCATATGCAGTAATAACTACAGCTAAAACCATACCAGCAGTTGCAAGTCCCATATCTTCGTGAGCCTGTTCAGCCTTCTTTTTACGACTATTATAAACCATAAAACCAATAATTATAGGAACTATCCATAGTGCCAATAACACTAATATAATTCCACTTGCAAATAAACCTGCACCTTCACTTGTTGCTTGTTGTGCATCACCAAGAACTTCTGTGTTCGCCGCCATTGCCAATCCAGGCAAAACCAATAGTAACCATAAAGCTTTATGCTTAATACCGTCCATGTTAATCCTTTTTGTAAATTTACAAAAAAATTATAACATACGAAAAAAATTAATTATGTTGATTGTATATTATCTTCTCTTGTTCGTATAATTTAGCTTTTAGTAATATTTCTGTTTGTTGTAGCTGATAAAGAAGGTTAGAAAGAGATTTTCTCTTTTTGATAAGTGTCTCTTTGTATTTATCTATAGCTTTAAAAGCCTCCTTTTTTTTCTTATCTATAAGTTCTATCGTTTGACTCTTTTCTAAGTAAATTACAGTTTCTTTATTTATAAACCCTGCATTTAAAAATAATGAAAATATAGTAATTGTCAATATTATCTTTTTCATTTTACCAAACTACTTGCTTCTGGTTTTACTATAATAGGAATTTCTAAATTATAGAAATGAACTCCCCAAGGATTCCCAACATTAGCATACTTATCTGTATTAACTACTACTTTATATTTAACTCTTATAGAAACTATTCTTGTATCCCACTTATTCAAATCTGCTATCCACGACTTTACACTTGTATTTACTGTTATTGTTGCTTCTATTGTAGTTTGAAAATTATTCTCTTTAGAAGGTCTATATACATTATATCTATCATATTTAACAGATGTTATAATAATATATTCAGGTAGTTTTTTATCGGCTAAAATTTTAAATAAATCTGTAGCATATTTACTTATTACAGAGCCTTGTGGTTTGATAAAGTTCGTATAAAATGTATTAAATCTTTTGTTTTTTAGTATAATGTCTTCTGGCTTATTATAAACAATTTTAAAGTTCTCTGTTAACCAAATTGAACCTCCAATTAAATTATCAGTTATATTGTTAGCTAAATAACTCTTAAACCTCTCATCTGAATAACTTATTGCACCTTTTTTTGCACTTAATAACTGTCCATTTGCACTTAGGAAATAGACTTTAGAGACATTATCTTTTAAATATTTTACCATCTTTTTCTGCTCCGTTTCTAAAGATTTCACTGTGCTTCCAACTATAAATATCTGATGAAAAACAACAAACGCTATCAAGCCTACTACAACTAATGCATTATAGTTAATAAAGTGGTGTATTTTTTGTTTTAAAGTTAATTTCTCTATACTCTTTTTTGCCATTATTTATAGTCCTCTCCAGGATTTAAATCATACTCTTTTACAAAGATATTTTTATCTCTATTACTTTCAAATAAAACTTTTATTTTCCCATCATAAGAAATTGCATAAGGCTTTCCTGCACTATCTAATAATTTTTTATAGTATTCTGTATTAGGTAGATATAAGTATGTAACCCTATTGGCTTCATCTGGAGAGTGTGGAATCTCACTTTTTGTATCAACTCCAGGAAGATAGACACTATCCGATATTGCTTTCTTATCATTTTTAGTGCTATAACTTAAAGCATCAGAACCTACTATATTATTAACTTTTGGTAACATCATTATCTCTTCAGGTGTCAATTCTTTTTCTAATTGACACCCTTTAACAACTACTTTAATACTACCGTCTTCTTGTTTTACTTGATATAGTTTTGGAGCAGTTATTTTATGCTCTTTTACCAAATATTTACCAGCTTCCATAGCTTTTATCTCATTTAATCTTCTCTTTAGCTGTTTCAAAGCTTCTTTTTTTCCAGCCTCAAAACCTTTTCTATATCCTACTATCTTACCTTCACTGTAGCCTTTATTATAATAGTAATCTGCACTATCAGTATCAGTTGGTCCTGCATATAAAACACCAAATCCTACTAAAATTAATATTGTCTTTTTCATTCATTCGCTCCTTAATTTTGTTTATTTATAGCTATCTCTAAGCCTTTTCTTAAAAAAGACCAAAAATCATCGTATATATATACTTCACTCTTTATAGGGGAATAGTGATTAAAAGTATTTCCCCAATGTATAATATCAGTTAGAAAAATATCGATCATTCTAATTTCTAAATGAAACATACCAAATCCCAAAAGTGCAATAGCTAAAATCATAACTGCAGTTGCAAAGTCTAACTCTTCATTATCTCTTTTCATTTTTGAAATTTTTGCACCAAATAAAAGTCCTAAAGTTAGAGCCATCATCATTCCCAGCGATACAATTTCTATAAACTTAGCCCAAGAAAGCATTAAAACAATAAATTTTGCTTCCTCTTTTTCTGTATTATTCATCACACCATTAGTATTGATTTTACTCATATCTTGATGAAGCCAATCAATATGAAAAAGACTATCAACTCCAAACGAGAGTCCAGTTTTAGTATGTCCAGACGCACCCTCTACTAATATAGCTATCAAAGTTACAAATAGTAACCACATTACAATAAAAAAAACAGCTTTAAAGATATGAGTAAATATACTATGATTACCCCCCATATAGTTATTCAACATAGCAAGTCTTAACTCATTAGCTAATAGTGCTGTTGGCACAATTATATAAAGTATCAATACTGCAACTCCATACAAAAGTGCCATTTGAAAATGTTCTAAGGACCAAATAGATAAATCATTCATTTTTTACCTTTTAATCACTAAAACTCTGTCTGAAATTTTATGAATTTGCATAAAACTTCTGTTCTCTTTTTTTTCAATATCTATTTCTCCACTAATAATTTCATCGTTATTTATATTAGATGATTTAATTGTTAATAATGGTGAATTATCTGAATCATTAGCTAATTCATTTAGCTCTTTTTGCAATTGCCCAAGCTTATTTCTTAGTTTATTTTTCATCTTATTAACAGTTTGCTTTAACTTTTGATTCTCCTCTTGAGCTAAATCCAATTTTTCCCTTAACTCCTCTATGCTTACACTATTTAATTTTTTTAGTTTCATTTTTAGTTCAACTATTCTTTCGCTTAATGCATCAATTACTTTAGTTTGGTCTTTATTATATTTACCTATTGTAGGTATCTCTCTATGATATTTAGAAGCATCAATATAGATAATTTTAGGAAAAAACTTATCAAATTTTTTATATTTTTGTTTTGCTTCCTTTTTTATTTCCAAAATTTCATCTTTACTATCACTCATTGCAAAACACACAATTTTTCTTTTTGAAAAATTACTTGCTATTAAAGATGGCTTTCTGCCTAATAATAAAGATAAACTTTCAAGCTTAACTATACTATATCCATCTAATTCACCATTTTCATTTTTAAGTGATAAACAGTATCCATTTTCTAGTTTTTTTACTACATTTTGCTTTTCATACTTCATAACTTTTAGAGTGCTTTTAATACCTGCATCAAAAGCATTTTTTAACTCATTAGCTTTTGCAATATTAATAACTGCTAATCCTACTAAAATTAATATTGTCTTTTTCATTCATTCGCTCCTTCAACCTGCTTCTTTAAATTTATCTTTTCATCTTGATATAAAATCTTTTTTTGATTATAATCTATCTTTTTTTGCAATAATAAAATTCTCATTTTTACTTTTGCTATCTCTTTTTCTAAAACTTTATTCTCTTTCTTTATTGGAATTATCTCCTCTTTGTATTTTTTTGCTATTTCATCTTCTGTTTTTTTTAAATACTCTGTTATCTCTTTGGCAGTTGGAACCATTTTTAGCTCATACCATCCGTTACATCCAGGGCAACCATCTGGACATGTAGCATTTAAAACATTTACTAAAAAAGATATTGTGATAATTAATTTAAAAATATTTAAGTTCATTTATATCACTCTGCTTATTTATTGTCTTTGTTGTATTATTGTCTTTATTCAATGACTTGTTTTTAATTTTTTGTTGTTTTATTTTAGAACGCTTTAGTTTTTCTTTTTTAAGTCTCTTTTTCTTTTCAAGTTCACTTAATTTCTTACTATACAAAACAGTATCTCTTAACTCTTTATTTATTGTTTTTTTTAGCTCTCTCTTTTGTTTATAAACCGGAACACCCCTATCTCTTTTTAATCTATTTGCTTTTAATCTCTTTATTTTCTGATGAGGACTTTCATCTATACTCTCTATATAATTGGAATTAGCTACCGGTTGTAAATTGCTTCCAATCTTTGATGAACACCCTGAAAATATAGCAACAGATACAAAAAATAAAAGTAGTTTAATTTTCATATTAAAACCTTTTAACAATTTTTGTAATTATAACATCTCATTTTTTTTTATTAAAAAATAATAACAATAACATTCAAAGATATAGAAAAAGAGTAAAATATAGTTATATCCAGTTATAAATATTATAAAAAAGGTAAAGAAAGGTAATAAAAGGTATTTTATCTTCTTAGATAAGTGGATTCTCTTCTTTTTTGTTGAACAGAACGAAGCCTCTCTTTATTAATGCTTTCTATAGTTTTATTTTTATTTGCAATATATTCTCTTGAATTTTTTGATAAAATGTTTGTATTAGATTCAATATTTAGTTGTTTTAATTTTTCCAATCTTTCATAATTAGGTTCTTTTCCATTTATAATATTTTTACTCTCTTTATTTAATTGATACAATACATATCCATCCAAATCTTTACCGGTTTGAATATATCCTTTTGACCCACTTGTATCTACTGTTACAAACTGTCTGTTTGAAGATGATATTTTATCTGTTAAATCTTTGTCAGCATCTTTTAAATAAGCTATATATGTAGCTATATTTGCACTCTTATCACTTCTTGGTATATTTATATTTTTCCCCTCTTTTAAAAGGTTTTGCGTATTAGATATAGTTTCTAAAGAGATTAATATCTCTCCTTTCTTATCTATATCAGGAATTTTTTGCAGTATTCTATTTATTACATCAGTAGAAAGTCCATCTTTTTTTATTTTCATTTTTATGTCATTATCTAAATCTATACCACTATTTCGTAATTTTGTATTTACTATTTTTTCTAAAGTTTCATTATCGTATAGTATCTTTTTTTGTGTTGTTGTTATTAATCTACTTACCCTTTCGATTTCTTTTTTAATAGATTTAGCACTTTCTCCTATACTAATTTTATTAATAGCCTTTTCATATAACTCCTCTCTATATCTATTTAACTTCTCCAAACTACTTTTGGCACTTTCAACATTTTTAATATCATCAAGATTGATATTTAAATCACTAAACTTAGCTTTAAAAACACCTTCAAGAGAGACATCTTTATTGGAAGCTATCTCTTTAGCTAGTGATTCTCTTTTGATTCTATCAGCCAATGCATTGGCAACACTTTTATCTACATAACTATCACTTGCACCTACATAATCACTCTCTACTATCATTTGTCGAGCAATTTTTTGTAAATTATTAGAGCTTCTCTCTACATAAGAAATTTGTTCTGATATTTTTGCAGTTGCTTCAATTATCTCTCTATTAATTTCATCAGCTTGTGCTTTAGATAATATTTCATTAATCACCAATAAAGAGGTAAAAGGGTTAAAACCTGCAAAAATACCCATTCTTGCTACTGCATCTTGAGAAGCTTGTGCATCTTGTTCTAATTCATTTTTAAGTTTTTCTAAACAATCTTTACTCATAGATGGAGTAGTTTCAACATTATTGCTTGGATTTTTAGCAACCTCCATACATTTAGCAAATCTATGTATTGCTCTATTGTTTCTAAAAAATCTACCAATATTGTTTTTGCTAAATTTTAATTTATCTGCTTGTTTATTTGCTACATCTAAATAGGCTAACTCTTGTATAGCAAAACTTAACTCATCTTGTGATGGAACTCCAGCTTTTATATCTGCAAAGATTTTCTGTGCATCTTTAGATAAATCTTTAGATGCTTTATTTAAATTTTTTATATCTTCTTTATTTAATATAGAACTATTTTTAAAAACATTTTTTGTAATATTATCTATATCATTTGTATCTATTTCAGAAGTTGCTGCTTTTTTTAATAGTAAATAGCTATTAAATACATCATTTACTTCATCTATACTTGCCCTTCTCTTTATGATAGATGGATCTGAAATTTTTTCCAATAATACTTGTTGAGCTTCTTTCGTATAAACCATATTAAATAGCTCATTATCTTGATTTTTAAAAATTGCTAAAGCCATAGCATTCTCAAGTAATTTTAAAGATGTATCATTCTTTTTATCTGCAAGAGTAAAGAGTAAAGGATTGTGCTTTTCTTGATCATCTGGAATAACTACACCCTCTACTATATTTTTATTATCAAGTAGTATATTCCTTGTTTCTTCAAAAATTGCCCTACTCTCATCTTCACTAATATTTAACTTTCCAGAAATATGATTAATATACTCTTTTGTATCTAAATCTTTATAAATATCATTATCTATTAATGATAATAGTATAGACCTTGGTGATTCATTATTTTCTAATACTAAAGAAGTTGCTACATAGTTTGCTTTCTCTTTAAACTCTTTATCTTTTTTATAAAAGTTATCTTTATCTATTTCACTAAAGAATCCTAATGCTCTTTCTACCTTTTCTTGTAATTCTTTAGTATTCATTTGATAAAGATAATTTACATCTTCACTAACTTCTATTAATAAAACTAAATCATCTTTTAAATCTTCTACTTCACTATTTACATCTGCTCTTTGTAAATAATTAATAAATTTTTCATCACTATAAGGAGGAACTTTCTCAAATAATTTATCAATGTTTATTAATATGCTTTCATACTCTAAAGGTAAAGGCTTATCTATATCTATATTATTAAATAGCTCTCCTGCATAACCATTAAGTAGTTTACTAATTACTTCATCTCTTTTGCTATTAATAGTTTTTTGGTAATTATCCTCTTTATCTTCTATTTGTTTAATAGATTGCAGAATCTTCATCATTGTTTTTAATTCCGGAACATTATATAAATTTCTCTCTTTTAATCTATTATATACTTCATTAACTACTGCTTCAGGTGGCATATTAGAGTATTTTCCGTTTGGATCCAATATATCTGATAAGGATTTTTCCAAATCTCTATCTTTTTCAGCTTTTGCTATAATTAATTTTGCTAAATTTTCTCCAATTTTATCGCTATTAAAGAGAAAATATTCATAATTACTTTGCTGAACTATATCATTAGTAATATCATGAGAATTTGATAATATTCTACACTTATATGATTCTAATGTATTTGCAATAAGATTCTCATTAATATCTAATTCTCTAAGGTTTAATTTGCCATTGCCTATTAGTTCATCTGCTGTTTTTGTATTTAGTGCAAATCTTCTTTCATCATTAATCGGTTTTTTTGTGATTTTGTCTTCATTGAAGTTTTGTGCAAAAACTTCAACTTTAGATTCTTTTGTATTTTTGTGAATATTCCCTTCTGTTTTGCTAACACCTTCTTTATCTTTTATTAATCTATCATTCATTTTTTACCTTTTAATCAAAATAGCTATTTCTTGAGGCTGGATTTCTCAATGAATTTTTTAATTTTTCCATTTTATGCTCTTGCAATTGATTTATACTTCTTTGATATTCTCTAAAGTTTTTTACTTCACTATTTACACCACTTATAGCATTTTCAAGAGCTATCTCGAAATTATTATTTAAAATAGTTAAATTTTTATATATGTTGTTTTGATATTTATCATATAATTTTTCTCCATTTTTATCCACTATTGCTTCTATATCTTTAGCAAGTGCTGTTTTTGCTTCTTCTATAGTTTTTTTGACTTCATCTGTTAATTTAATATAATATAAAAAATGCTCTTTTTTCTCTTTTGGCATATGTTCTAAATCTAAAACATCTTTAGGTATCAAATTTATTTGACTTTGTATATTTTCAATCAAAGAGATAATTTTTTCAGTATTTCTTATAATAGTTGTAGTATGAGATTCATCTTTCCATATTGATTTAACAAATGTAGAAACTAAATCAAGTTTTGCAAAAATTGAATCTATATTTTTTTGATAAAGTGCCTCCATTTCTGTCATTTTGGTTGAAAAGTTATCTATTTTTTGATTTAGATTTGATATTTCACTCTTTAAGTTTTTTATCTCTTTAGTGTTATTCTCTTGAGACTCTTTTAATACACCTGTTAATTTTGCAATCTCTTCAACTAATAACTTATGATGTTCTTCTTCAATATCTCTTTGAAAAAAAAGTCTTTTTATAAAATCCATAACAACACTCCATTATTTTCTTTTTTATATTATAGCAAATAAAATAATTTAATAATATTTATAGATTGTATAAACACAAAAATTGTGTTATAATAATTGAAAAATTAAAAGGTTTTATTATGACTTATGAAAAAGTTAGAAGTAATGTCTATTTGGACAAAAACTTAAAAGAGAAAGCTAAAGAGTTGTTTAAGGAGTATGGCTTGAGTTTGAGTGATGGGCTTAATATGCTTTTAAAACAAGCTATTGAAAAAAAAGATAAGTTCTTAATTCCGGAATTTGACATTGAGCCAGTATATCCTGATGACCCAGATTATAAAATTATGCAAGAAGCTAAAAAAGATAAAAGTTATACACTTGAAGAAGCAAGAAATATTAAAAAACTTAAAAACCATACCCCAACTCATAGGCTGAGAGTTGGAGATTATAGAGTTTTGTTTGATATTGAAGATAATTCAATTATTGTTGGAATAATAAGACATCGTCAAAAAGCTTATGAATTATAATACATTTAATTTTTTAAATATTATGTTATAATTCTAATGGCTATGCTATCTTACTAAATATAAGAGAATCGTTCGCTCCTATATTAAAGATAGCATAGCTTTAACTACTTATATTCTGCAACTCCTATAGTGCTATTTGTTTCAGGGTCAATTATTTTTACTTTTTCACCTTCATGAGGACTTCTTATTAAATTCATCCAAGGTCCTACTCTATCTTTATAATCACCACCAGTTTGTTTTAGTGAAATATCTGCAATCTTATACTCAAGTAATAGTTCTTTATCTTTATATTTATTATATAATATTTTTGCTTTTTCCTTATCTATTTTTAAACCATATCTTGCAGGAAATAAAATTTCTAACTTTTTAACCAGTTTTCTATTTTTAGTATTGTAGTCAATATAATAAGCGTTTCCATCTTTTCCCAATTTTAACTTTGCATTTTCTGTTTTAAAAGGTATTGGTGCTATTATATAAATCCCTTTTTCAAAATCATATTTTAAAAGCTTACCTTTTGTTTTAAAAATAAAATCTTTATCACAACTAGCATTATACCATTTTCCTTTAGATTTTATTAAATCCATCTTTTTATAAAACTCTTTACTCTTTTTCTCAATAAAATCATTTAATGCAAACTCATCATCTTTATACTTTTCAATTTCATTACTATAATATGTTTTTAAATACCATTTAAAGAATATTTTTCTCCATTTTTGATTATCTAATATATTATTGTAATATGCTAATTTAAAAACAACCCAACCTATCTTATCAATATCATTATCTTTTCTCAAATCTAAATACTTATCTTCTGCATTTACTACTGAAGTAAAACTCAATACAAATATCATTGCTAACAACAACTTTTTTAACATCATTAATCCTTTCTAAAAATCTCATTTTTAATTGATTTAAAATTATCTCTTTTTTGTATCATTAGAAATTTTAACATAACTTTATAAAATTTTAATTTTTCATGTTCATAATATCTATAACGATATTTTCTATTACCCCAAACTAAAATACCCAAATACCCGGCTAAAGTAAAAGCTCCACTATCTGTATGAAAAAAAAGATAATATCCTAAAGCAATATATAACCAACCCTCTTTAGTAAAAAATAAAACCCAAACAGGATTCATTTGTCTTTTTGATTGCATTGAATACAAAAAATTTAAAAGTTTTGTATTGCTTTGTCTTTTGTTTTCATCCATAACTATTATTCCTATTTAATTATCTGATCAACTGCACTAAGCATCTTATCAATCTCTTTTTTAGCAATATCTCCACGCCATAATGAAGCTTTGACATAAGATAGTTTAACGGCTCTTTCTATTTTTTCTCGTCTTTTTATATATTTTATAAATTTCTTTAGTTTTAAATTGGCAATTCTTGTATTTTGTATTTGTGCAAGATATTTAAAATTATTTTTTTGTTCTGGTAGTATCATATCCGCCCTTGTTTGAGAAGGGTCAAATATATAATTTTTTCTCGTAGTTTCTAAAAATAGTTTTTGAGACAATAAAGCATTATTTAGTTCTTCTTCATCCTGATATAGCTTTTTGATTTTTTTTGAGTTTTTTATATAACTAGCAAATAACGCTTTTTCTTTTTTATAATATTCTTCTAACGTATCTGCTTCTATATCCTTAAATTTTTTTATTAATTCAGATGCAATTCCATCACTTAGGTTATCTAAATCATGATACTTTTTACCTTCTAATTTAACAATATCATCTTGCTCTTTTATGGCATCTAATTTAGTTTTAGGTAATTCTATTTTATTTGTATCGCTATGCCCTACTAATGCAAAAGCTTGCTCTTTTAAAATTAATGTAGATTTGTCAAAATCATTCAAAGCTTTTGCAGTTGAGCCATTAGGGTTTTTTTTAGCTTCTGATACTAATGCACCCCCTCCTTTTCCATATAAATCATATCCTGTGATTCCACTTAAATACTTTCTATCACTAATACTTTTTTGATGTTTATTGGTTGTGCTCGGCAACTCCGCATCTATACTACCCTTAAGTGTCGCAAAATATGATGAATAACTAACACCTTTTGGATTTTCTGGACTTGGTATATTTATGGCACCTCCCACAATTAAAGATTGATCTACCTCTCCTTTACCATCTTGTCCTACACCTGTTCCCCCAGATGCACAAATAGACTCTATATTTTTTTGCATATTGTCTGTTGATAAATCAATTCCTACACAACTTAATATTTTATTAGTATCTTCTTGAGAAATGATTTTATCAAGATTAATACTTGAGCAAATACCATCAATCATATCTTTTGCTTTATCTCCAAAAATATCATCTATATTGATATTATCTACCAAGCATTGCATCATTTCATTATTTCCATAAATTTGATTCTTTAAAGAATCCATATTTATCCAGTTCCAATATTTATCCAACTCCCCACTTATACCTGTAATAGACTTTATAATATCATTTAAATTTCCATTGCCTAATATACTAATATCAGGAGTATCTAAACTTCCTTTACCAGAAAGTGGATTATCATCACTAAAAATTCCTGCATTGATACTTAATGTTAAACTAATTGCCAACAATATTTTACGATAACGGATTAACATTTCTCTCTCCTCTTTGTGATATTTCTTCAGTTTGTTTATTTAAATTATGGGCTATAGTGTCATCTAACCCAAACATTTTTAAGACATTTTCTGGGAATTTATAAATTGTAGATATTGCAACAAAAAATGAAAATACATCAATCATTATTTCAGTAAAATCTCTTAGTGTATATAATGTAAAATAAGAAAGAAAACTATCAACTGATATATTAGCAACTGCATTTAAAGAAACAACTTTCATCTCACCTTCTAATAGTATATTTGTTATAAAACCATAAAGAGTATAAAATAATTCATAAGAAAAAATAAATATGAAAACCCCTAATACTATTATTGAAGGATAAATAGCTAATACTATAGTTTCTATTGCATATCTAGTTGCTTTTAATATACCATTATTATCTCTTGCAAAAGCCCAAACAACTACAAATAAGGATATTGTAAAGTGTTTAATTACGCTAATCGTAAACATTACAATTTTTACTCCTATCAAAGTAATAATAGATGAAATAAAAATAATACTAAATCCCATTTTCCATACACCTATTGCTATCATATATGACAATACTACAAATAAAGTATGAGCAAAAACTGGATGATTTATTAAAGTTCGATTAATACTAGAAATTAATTTTAAAGGAATCATTTTTTTTCCATAATTAGATAATATTCTAATTACTATTTGTAAAGTATTTATACTTTTTTTAGAAATTTTTTCTTCTTCATTTTTTTCAAGCAATAAATCTCTATATGTATTATCAAGGTAATTATTGATACTGTTTCTAATCGATGAAAAACCTGGTAAAACATTATACATAGCATATTTAGTTATAAAATTTGCACCTAAAGCAAAAAATTTATCCCCTTTATCAATTGCACTATCAACAAAAGCACCAAAATCTTTATCCTTTATATCACTTCCACTTTTCATACCCATATTATTAGAATAACGCTCAACTTTCTCTTCAATTTCTTCTATATCTATAGGATTTGTTATAAACATATCATTATTTTTCATCATAAAATAAGTAAATGGAACGGATGCAACATTAAACCACCCCATTCTATCTTCAAGTAATATATGATTTCTAACAAGCAAATTAATAGATTTACTCATAGTATCATCTATATTTTTTATTCTAGCATCTGTTTCAAATGCCGAGTAAGCTATATCTTTAGGAATTATTATGTTTAATTTAGCACTTTTTTTACATAGATTATAACTATAAGAATTTATATTATTGCTTGACATAAATGATGAATTATAGTTCTTATTTATTGTTAAAGATTGTTTATCCATTGAGGATAATAAATCATCTAACTTAATATTATAATAGCTTAAACACTCTTTAGTGATTTTATAAGATGGATAATAATATGCGATTTGAGAAACATCAGAAGCAAATTTATTTCTAATCTCCTCACCTGTAAATAAACCTTGTTTTTTGGTTACATACTCTAAAAATGATGCTGTTCCTAAATCAGCAAACATAGTTGCATAATAGCTACCTTCCTTTAGTGAAAATCTAATAAATTGCTTTGCAAGTGTTAAATTTTTCTTCATTTCTCTACCAGTATTTGGATCTTTTTCAGCCGATGGTATTGAAATGAAGAAAAAACCTACTATTGCTAATACTCCTAATGTTTTAACTATAGAATCTTCACTCATCTTTATTTCACCTGAAGAGTTTCCACCATCACGATTAGATATATATCTAACACCCCCTCTCACACTTGCACCTATTGCAAAAAATGCCATAGTTAAAAATAATAATTGTGTTGATAATACATCATAACCAACATCAAAATATTCATTAAATTTATACCACCAACCCCATAGTTTCATTTCAAAAATATCTATCCAAGTGCTTATATTATATTTATCTGTATCAGCATAATTACGTAAAGCTTTTTCTTTTTCAATATTACCACCAAAAAAGAAATCCCAAATTTTTTTACCTATTAAACCTATTGTAGAACTTGCTTCTTTATCAAGTTTGTCATCAGCTTTAATTATCTCTGATGCATTTACTTTCCAATCGTTCGTAACTATAAGCTTATTAGTATTTGGATCATAGCCCTTAATTACTGATGGATCTAATGTTGCTAATCCTATTACAAATGTCGCAAAATTACTATCTTTTGGTATAGAACTAGAATTAGTAGTATATGGCTCAATTAAATGTCTCTTCACTAATGAATCAATCTCATTTAAATTTTTATCTATTGTTGCCATATCACTATTCTTGTCTTTGTAAGCTTTATCAAAAAATTCCTTTAGACTTACAATATTTTCATTAACTAACTTTTGCAGAGAGTCCAATAATTGACTATTAGATGTTATACTTATCTTTAAAAAATTAAAATCCTTATTAAAATCTAATTTTGTATATGATTTAACTTTTTCTATACTTTTAGATAATACAGATTTTATATTTTCTTCATAATACTTACTACGATATATGCAAGAAACAGCCATTTTTTCTGTATCTTTATATCTATATAAACAAGTATATAAACCTGTATTATAATTAATATCTGATAATTGCATTTCTAAAGAAGAATCTATTTCAGGACATTTCCAAGGAGATTCTCTACTGGTCTGTTGAACTATAGATTTACAAGTTAAATTTACAGTTTGTTTTCCTTCTGCAGAAAATAAAAAAATGGTTAATATTTGAATTATAATAACATACTTAAACATTAATAAACGGTGCAATTTTATCTCCTTGAGCAATACTTTTAGCTTGTGCTATTTGTTTGATAATTCCCTCTTTTGCCGTAATTTGTAAAGGAGGAGCTTTCCAAACAACTTTTTCTAATATATCTTCAATAGAAACTAAATACTCATTATCTTTTATTTTTTGTATTATAACATCTGATTTTTTTATTTGAAGATTTCTTAAAATTTCTACTATATGCAAGTGTATTATGGAAGATACTATGCTCTTTATTTCTGGAGGGGTATAAATGAATCTATCTTTATTTGTAACTTTTTTATTACCCATTTTACCCTCTATTATTTTTATTATTCTATCAATATTAAATAATCCTTCCATTTTTAAGTATCTTCTTAACTCCTCTTCACTAATCTTATTCAAAATAATTTCAAACTTTTTAATATCTATATTATTAACTTTTTTAATCTCTTTTTTATAATACATATCAAATATTTTTGGAGCTGAACTATAAATATCTGGATAATCTAAAAAATATAATCTGTCAAATCTTCCCTTTCTTACAAATTCTGGTTTATTCTCTAATAATGTTTCTATTCTATTTGCTGTTGCCACAAAAGCAAGGTTGTTATCTTTTAACTGATAAATTTCATTAAGCCAAGTTAGCATTTTCCCTAAAACATTATCGGAAATTAAATTTTGCCCACCACTTCCAAAATCAAACATCTTTTCTATCTCATCAATAAACAAAAGATACTTATTATTCTTCTGTGATAATAAAAAATTAAAAACATCATCGATAGCTTTAGTTGGAGATTTTAAAGACATAAAATATGGCAAATCTAATACAACAAAAATTCTTCCTGTTGAACCTGCAAAACATTCTGCAAAATAACTTTTACCGGCACCAGCAACGCCAAACAGAAATAAACCACTTATATTCATAAGCCCTAAATCCTCCAGCATTAACATATCTTCAATATCTTCTTTTAAAATATCAGCTCCTGCCATATCATCTAAAGTAACTTTAGGTTCAATAATTCTTAAACCTAATTTATCTGCTAAAATATCTTCTTTATTAATAGTATTTTCTATTTGCTCTTTTGTAAAAGGATAATATTTACTTTTTAAATCTATTAATGTGAAAAAATCCATATTCTTCAAATTGTAATCTTCTGGTTCAAGATAATGCACTATTGTAAAATTTTTACTGTTCTTAAGGTTTGCATTAATCTCTTCTAATGTAGGGCAAATGAGAATGTTTTGAGATAGGCTTATATTTTTTAGATCATCATGTTTTAAAAATTTACTATTAAAAAATAAATCAGGGTCGCTTATCTTAATCCAAAACATTTATAACCTTAAAATTTTTAAGGTTATTATATCAAGTCATTTAAATTAATACATATTTCAAAAACTCTTCTTTTGTTAAAATTACTGTTTCTCCACTATAAAATTTAACTTTTAACTTACCACTACTGGTTTCTTTAATGTATATAATATTTTCAAACATTTCATCTTCAAAAAACAAATTTTTACCTATATATTTAGAATAGTCAATATCATCAGGTTCACTTTTTTTATTTACTTTTTTAATCTCTAATATATCTTGTTTCTCATACATAATCCTCCATATCTTTTCTGCTTTTTTTGTATCGTAAAAATAATCAGGATTATTTGCATTATACAACTTTCCATCTTTAGACACTTGAACTATATGTATAGTATTATCTTCTTCATTTTGGGCTTTTAACAAAGGAGTATTAACAAAATTTTTTCTTATAAACTCTTTAAATTCAGAGAGTGAGGTTTTAAAAATATTCCATGTAAAAACTATATCTTTTACTTTTCCTCCTCTGCCTTCTCTTATATATTCAACATTAATAATATAATTTGCTTTATTTTCAATCTCTTTTTTAGCAACTTCTAATACATATTTTCTAAAATCACTAAATGCTTTATATTTATTTTCATCTAAACCAAAGAGAACCCTTAAAACATTAACTGAAACTTTCCAGCGTCTAAAATCTCTTCTTTGCTCTAATTGTTCAAACAGAATAACAGTGTATGCACTCCTAAAAGATGCTAATATAGGAATTTTCATAATATATGCATTATTTATAGTTAATATTCTACTGCGAATCCATTCACTAAATTCAAAAGTTACTTTTTCTTTTGTTAATTTAAAGTAAGCTAATAATGCAGTAGCTTCAACTTTATATGTTTTACCACTTTCATCTTTATATCTAAAATATATTGTTTTTTCTATTAACTTTTTTAATGTCTTTTCTAAAGAATATTCATCACTTTCTTGTTCCCAGCCTTCTTCGTCTATAAATACTTTAGTAAAAAGATGAGATTGTTTTCTTTGGGGTGTAATACCTATCATTTTCATGAATTCTTTTGTGTCATATTCAAATACTCTCTTAGTATCATCTTGAGTTAAAAAATCATATGCAATTTTTATCATAACTGAAAATGATACTATTTGATGCCTTGTCATTTTTGTTGTAGGCATACCAAAAACTCTATTTTTTATAACTTCATCTTCATTAGGAGTTAATTCTTTAGGTCTTGCCATATTACACCTTTTGTTATTATTGCATAATTATAACCTATAAAAAATTTTTTTAAGGAAAATACACATTCTATTTCCTTAAAATACCGTAGTTTTCTCCACATAAAAATTTTTTATTTTTTTCCGTAGTTTTCTCCATATAAAGCCGTAGTTTTCTCCATATAATACCGTAGTTTTCTCCATATAATACCGTAGTTTTCTCCATATAATAGTCCTTCAAATACCTTTGTTTAGGTTGTTTGCAAATTTCTATAACTTGATATATAACTTGATATATAACTTATTATAACTTGAAATCTAAAAAAATTTTTCATTTTGTATAATTATAAAAAAGTAGGAAAATGAAAAAGGCAATCGATAGATTACAAAAAGCTTATCAAAAAGGATATACAACTTATCCAAGAGTTAAAATTGATTACATTAACATAGAATATATAATTGCACATCCTAAATTAAATCAATTTGATAAATACTCATATCCTCTTAAAAAAACATACTATAATCTCTCTAAAGATACAATTCCTCTTTTTTTAGAAAACTACAATATATCAACACCTGCTACATTATTAAGAAATTATAATAATATATTTAAATATTTTAATGAAAATTTAAAACCTATTAATGAAAATAAGCTAAATGAAAAAATTGAAAAATATAAAAAATTCCTTCATTTTTATAATTCAAATTTCAATGATTTAAAATATGAAGATAATATAATTAAAAAAATGAATATAAAATATACAAAATTAAAACATTCTTATAAAATAAAAAATACAGAAGTTAAATATATGAAAAATTATTATAAAAATTTTAATAATTCCATATTTAAAAACAATATTAATATAGAAGATATTAAAAGAAAAACAAACTATTACTATCTTTTAAATGAAATTAAAAATCATAATTTAATTTTTGATAAAAAAATGTTTAGTAAGAAAATCTATAAAAATAGTAAAAACTCAACTAATGATTTAATTTATAATCAATATAATAATGATATTGATATATGGAAACATAATATATTTATTAAATATAAAAAAATAAAACTATTGAATTTCAATATATACAATAAAGACTCATATATCTTATTTTATGGTAAAAATAATTACAAAGAATCAAAATTTATACTTAAAAATAACACTATTGAATCAATTAATAATATAAATCTTAATTTAAAAGTCAAGGCAATGTTAGAAATTGCTATCAATCTCAATTGGGATTTAAACAGTATTCGATGTGAAGGTAGTTCAGAATTTAAAAAGGCGATAAAAAGGGAATTAAATAGATTAAAAAGGAATATTAATGTATCTAGAAAATAAAAACGAAATAGATGAAATTATAAAACAAATAAAAACTTTAAAAGAAGAATTAAAAATAAAAAAACAAAATTTACCTAATCATATATTTGAAAAAGATAAAAAGAATATAAAATTACAAATAGAAAACCTTGAAGAAATTATAGGTTATATGATAATAAAACATATTTTAGATTTAGTAGATGTAGAAGATAACAAAGTATCAATTGATAAACAATTTAAATTCTCTAAAATCAATGATTATATAAATTATCCCTTTAATGTATTATCAAAAAAATCTATATCTATAGATAGTATTGATTATAATATCGTAAGCAACCATTTTTTACCAATAGTAACCTTATTAGAAAAGTTATTGCGAATCGATAAAAATACAGCAACAGATATATTATCGTTATCTGAAGTTATATATACAGATGATTTATTAGAAATAAACTATTTCAACATACACAATATCAATTAATTTTTTCTGTTTGTTATAATTTTAAAAAATATAAGTGGAGATTTATATGAAAAAAGTTTTATTATTAACTCTATCTATACCATTAATACTACTTTCAAGAGATATAAACCAAGATTATTTTAATAAAATAAATAAAATAGATGCAGTTTCTGAAGGAAACACTACAACTGATAAAGTTGGTAAAAATATAGATAACTATTATGATAGCGTTGTATGGGTAGATATATCTAAAAAACAAACACATGGGGTCCCTTTAACATTTACATTTAGTAACGGAAAAAATTTAACAATTATGCTGGACCATCCGGTAGAAAAAATAAATCAAATTTTTAAGCAAAAAGAAGCTGAATTGAAAGCTAAAATTGCTAAACAAAACATAAACAAAGAAATTAGCTATTTTGCAGGTGGATATTGCTCTATTTATAGAGGAGTATCTATATCAAAGTCAAGAGAATTTTTAAAACTAAATTGTAACATGGATTTTGGTAAAAATCAATATAGACCAGTTTCTATATTTGTTGCATTATACCCTGATTATAAAAGAGAAGAGGTTTATGCAATTCCTATATATGCCGAACTTCCAAGTGGAAATAGAGCTACTTTTAATGGTATAGTATTGAATGAATCTAAAACTTCTGCAAATTTAGCTGATTTCGTAGATAATGCAAGATTAAGAAAATTACTTGGTGAAAGTGCTTTAGCTACAAATGATATAGCCTATAGATATATCACGGGCTATTTAAATGCAAAACAAGAATCGAGAAATAAAGTGGAACTTCACTATATAACAACTACTGAAAATAATGTAACAAATACTATTCCTATTCAAACAAGAACTATTGCTCCTCCAAAAGTTTCAGATTATCTTATAGGAGCTGGAGTAGAACTTTTGGCTAAACTTTTTTCTATAAAAGGAAAAGATTATCTCTATTCATCTCAACCTTTGTTTATTATAAACCCAAAAAAAGTATATGTTGAAGGAATAATGTCTTTTGACAACAAAGGATTAGCTAAGAGATTTGGAGCTATTAGTAAAGATACGGAAGAGAGTTCTAGTAGAAATAATGATGTATGGAATAAGAATATAGATAATATTATAAAAAACTATAAAATTAAGAAAGGAAAATAGTGGTGCTATCAATATCTATAAACACAAAAGGAAACAATAAAAATATTCCCTTATCATTATTAGAAGATAGTATAATTTTATTTTCTACTGATAATCTCTATAATGTATTGGATAAGATAAAAAAACATATATCAATAATAGAGAAAAAAATAAAATCTTATAATGAAAATCTATATATTGGTATATCTTTATTTTTTTTACATACAAAACCTATAGATGATTCAGAAGAATATCTTCCAAATATGAGAATAGAAGGCTTAGAAGATAGAATTAAAGAGTATAAAATATCTACTACATCTAAAAGTTTAAATGAAGATATAAAAAAAATTGACATATTAAAGAGTTTTACAGAAAAACAAATATCAAAATCGCAATATGTATTAGCAAAATTAGAAGATGTATTGTCATTATATAATGAATCTGAAAAAAAATTTATAAAAGTAATAGAATGTTAGCAAATGAATTGAGAAAGTTTTCAATAGAATATACAGCACTGCTATTGTCAAATAAATATAATTCAAAAATAAAAAATTATTCTCAAAATATTTATATAGAAAAATTATTTAAATTTGATAGTGATATTATAGTAAGTATATTTTTAATATATATGCAGATAGAAAAATTATTAAATTGTAATCCCATTGAAGATGTTGAAGATTTCAAAACTATTCCTTACTTTATTGAAATAGAAGATAGTTTTGAACTATATACAGCTATTAATAAATTAGATATAAAGTCTATCAATACAATAAAAACAATCTATAATGATTATAACAATACTTTACTTGAATATTTTAATAATATGAGAGAGAGTAATAATGCAAATGAGGTATTAAGCTTTATTAATTTTTTTAACATGTTGATAAAAAAAATACAACAAGCATATGATGACTTGATGGAGTTTATAATAAAGCTGGATTTGAAAAACTTTAATTATGGTCAATATCTTTTGGAAAAACATGATTATTTAAAAAACTATGAAATTAATTACTTAAATAAAGAGGTATTAATAAATATAAATAACAATTTATTAAGTTTTGAAATAAATGAAAATATAGAAAAAGATTATTTAATGTATATTTTTTTGTTAATAATGTCTTATAAAAATAATATATTAAGTGTTAATTCAAAAAAAAATAATACATATTTAACAATTTTACAAAGCAATAAATTTATATCAACACTTAATACTAATATTATTAAAATAAGTAATTTTGAGAAACAAGAGATTTTATTAGAGCAATTAGAACAATTTGAAACAAAAATTTTTAATAGTATCAATTCATTAGAAATAGAAAAAAATGATAATCTTAAGCTGTATGATATTTTTAAATTGGTCCAGGAAGAGTTTGTTAAGTATAAAGAGTATATACCAGTAACATATGATGAGGATTTAAAAGCAATAAGAGATAAAAAGCTATCTCAAATATCAAGATTGATGATAAATCAAATAATAAAACGATTTGTTATAATTCCAAAAAAGGAGCGAACTGATGAAAATATTTCAAATAAAGAAACTACTAATTTTATCAATATTAACAGTAATGACACTCAATGCACAACAAGGAACGAAGCTACCAGTTGGAATAGATATTCCGAAAGTAACAGATGGAACACCGAGTAATGTAGTTAGAAACAGAGTAGAAGCTTCTACAGTAGATAAAAAAGAGTTTTATAAAGAAGCTCAAATTAGAGAAGAGCAAAGAAAACTTATATTGAGTCAAGTATTTGATGTGCAAATACTTATGACTCCTATAACAAGATTGATAAGAGCAGTTGATTCTATAGGTGTTAGCCCTACATACATTACGACTATAATGTTGCCACCTAACATGAAAATTGTAAATGTTCAAGCATCTTTTTCTGCTCAAATTTTAGAGTTTCATAAAAATATGCTAAGATTTAGACCTAATGAAAAATTTGTTACTGGAAATATAATAATTACTATGACAGATAATTCAAAAAATTACACTATGACAATATTTGTTAATAGATATTTTCAAAAAGATTGTAAAATTAATAAAAATAGTTATATTTGCAAAAGAATTACAGGTGAATATAGTGATAGCAAAGATAGTAAAAGATATAAATATACATATGATAATTTGAGTGCAATGTATGTATATAAAAATCCTATAAAAGTAGATAGTTTAAATGCAATGGCATTATATGAAAAATTAAAAGGTAGATTACATTTAGTAAGAGAACAAGATTATGTTATGTTTAATTATAGAGGAATAACCTATAAAATTATAAAAGATAATAAATTTGGTGATGTTTACTATAGAGGAAACAAATACAGAGTAGAAGCATCTAAGTAGGATTTAAAATGTCATATAAAGAAAACCAAAGTGATATAAAAGAAAGAGTTGAATATAGTAAGCAATATACATTAGGAATAATATTTATAGTTAGTGCAATATCTTTAATATTATCTTTAATTATAACAGATTCATTATCTAAAAGCTTTTTTTCCATTGGTGATTGGAAGTGGAATATATTTGTATTATCTACATCAATATCTTTTTATATTTATTATAAAATAAAGGCAAAAGAGTTAGATAATTTTTTCTTTAAACCAGTAGAAGTTTATGATGGTGTAAAGTATCCTGAAGAGATAAAGTTTTTAAAAAATAAAAAAAAAGATGTTTTATCAATTTTTGATTTTGATGCAGAAACGCTTGAATATGATCCAGAAGGAACAAATAGAATAGCAAAACTATTTAGGGATGATATATTAGAAACAATTAGACAAAAGAGTCCTAAAAAAGAAAAATCATATCTTGAAAAATATAAAAATTCTGCAACCCCATCACAAATTGATAAATTGTTTGATTTATTTATGGTTATAGAAGGAACGCTTCAAGAATATAAAATGCATAAAAAAACTATACAATCGCCAATTTATTTAGATCGAAAAAATAAAAATATAGTTTTAAGAGATACTACTGTTTTTAAAGGGCAAGAGAAATTATATTTCTCTTATAAGATGATAGATGATACATTAAAAGCATTTACTTATTTATTTGCTCAATATGTAAAAAAGCAGATATTAATTAAAAATACAAGATTAAGTAAAAAATATCCAAATATTATAAATGAAAAAAATTATATTAAAACATTAGATATATTTAAATTAATGTTTTTTAGAAGATTAATGAAAAATTATGGCTCAATGCCTTCTGGCTGGTTTGTAATTAGATTAGAAGATTATGATGCAAGAGCTATTGTTAGTGCAATAGATAGAGATATGATACCCTTAATTACATCACAAAATGATGGTAGCTCAAAAGCTTTTAATAGCGATGTGTATGCATCTGCTTTCTTAACGCTATATTGGTCATTTATAAAAAGCAATCAAATTAGAAAAATTGTAGAACATGTAGATTGGGCATTTAATACTACAAAAGATATTAACGATATAAAAATGTATGAGTTTATTAAATCATTAAAGGAAAATAGTTAATGAGAAGATATATAGCAAGAGATAATTCTGGAAATATCTATCCAATTATGGGTTCTATGTCAGCAAGAAGTCATTATAGAATACAAAAAGATAGTATAAAATTTAAAATATTTTTTCTTTTTTTAATAGGATATTTTTCCCCATTTTTATTTTTCTTTATTGCTTTATATATAGTAATTCAATATTATACAAAAATAGAGCAGATATTTTTTATTAATCCACAAGTAAAAGCGAAATATCAAACACTTTTAAAGCCACAAACAGATAATAAAGTATTTTCAGTTATTGGATATAGATTGTATCCAGAGGAAGTTGATGAACATATAGTTTTAATTTCAAATAATAGCCCTAAATCTATAAAAAAATTATCTAAAAAACAGCAAAGAATGCTTAATACTCCATATCGCCGTTTTGGCTTTAGTATTGATAAATTAACAAGACATCTTTTATTTGTAGGAACTACAGGAGCAGGTAAAACAGAAACATTACTATCATTTTTTACAGATGTTATTAAAAATGGTGGTGGCTTAACAATGATTGATGGTAAGTCAGATTCAGGAATAGAGTTTAAAATATATAATTTGTGTAGAGAGTATAAATATGAGACACAATTTAATGCCATAATTTTAAATAAACCTCATAAGAATACACCATCAAATACTTTTGCTCCTCTACTCTCTCAACCTGATGCAATGGCAGCAAAAGAGTATCTTGGTTCGTTCATTAAAGGTGGTGATGGCAACATAGATTATTTTGTTGCTCGTTCTAAAGTTATGTTTAGTTCAATCATAAAATATTATAAAAATACTCAAAGATACTATGGTATGAATTTTTCTTTATCAGATTTAAAAGCTTCAATGTCTCAATTAGAATTAAATAACCTTTATTTTATATCTTTTGGTATTATTAATGATATAGAAGAGGCAATTAAAACTGCTCAAAATAATAATATTAAATTTAAGAGATTAATGTCAGATGCAGAATTAGCAAAAACTCCTAAAACTACTTATATAAAAAATTCAGAATTACTATATGAATATATAAATCAAAATCCTCATTTAGAGAAGAGAGTAGAACAGTATATTAAAATGCCCTACTCGTTTTTTTCGGATAGCTATGAACTTTATGATGGTTTAGATAAATATTTGAGTGAAATTAGTCCAGGATGGAATAAGTTTGCAAAAGTAGTTGCAATCGCAATATATTCTATGTTTAAATTAGAAAATAGAAGTTATCTATTTTTAGATAGTAATCCAGTATTGATGATGGAAATAAGAGAACAATATAAAAAAATAAAAACAAATGAAACAATAGAGTATATTGTAGAAAAATATCTAGCAAATTTTGGATATGATATAGGTGAATTGTCAAAAGCTCTAAACTTAACTGGAAATGAGATAGAGCATATTGAACAAATAGATCAAAGAGCAATAGAACAGCATCAATATTCTGAACAGCAATGGTCAAGACTGTTTGATTTATTTGAATATTATTCAAGAATTATAGGAACTCCTACTCCAGATGTAGATGGAGAAGATATAGTTCAAAACAATAAAGTTTTGTATTGTATGTTGCCAGTATTAGAATTAAGTGAGGATCAAATTGAAATCCTTGGTAAAATGTTTATACTAATGATAAAAAATGTAGCTTCAATTGCATTAGGAGGTGATAAACAAGCCTCTTTGCCAGTTCAATTCCAAATATATCAAAATAAAATTAAACCTAATCCTATACATTTAGTTGTATTTGATGAGCTTGGTGCATTTATGACTACAGGTTTATCTGTTTTAGCATCACAAGTTAGAAGCTTGAGATTTTCATTAATATACTCTGTTCAAGATTTTATATCAATTAAACCAAGAGAGAGTTTTGGAGCAGAAGAACAACAAAGAAACTTGGCTAATCTTGCTAAAATATTATTAGCAATGAGAGATACAGACATAAAAAACCTTGAACCTTTAATTCCTGATGTAGAAGTAATAGAAAGTGAAAAATTTATGAAATCTGCAATATCAAATGAGAAAATTATTGGTGGTGAAAACTTATCAGTAACAAAGAAAAAGTTATTTCCTCTTGATATTACAACAAAATTTGAAAAAGGTTTTGGTGTTTATATGGATGCATCAAATGATGAACCTATATATTATCAAAGTAAATATATAGGTTCAGAACCAAAATATGCTTTACAAATAAGAAAATATGTTCCTTTTGGGTATTAATAAAAACCAAAATAACTTTTTTTACTTGAGCTTTTTAGCTCAACTATATCATCAAATATATCATGTTCAAATAAATCTCTAAAATCCTTGTCATAATTTTCTAAGTCAGTTATATTTTGGTTAATATCAATAGTTGCAATATGATATAAGACTTTATTTTCATCAATTGCTTTAATAATTTTAGGGTGAGTTATTTTTATAATAGTTTTACTTGAGTTTAATCCAGTTTTCCAATCTTTTGGTCGAGAACCTCTTTTTTTAACTGCATATATTACACTATCCTCTCCAAATATCTCTATAATATCTTTAGCAGACATACCAGAAATATTTTCAAACTCTTCAAGGATAACAGAATATTGTTTTCCTAAAAAACTATTTAGCTTTTCTTTAATTAAATTAAATAAGCCATTTGGTATAGCATTTTTAAAAATTATCTTGAGTTTACTTTGTTTATTTATTGTTATAGCTCTATCCTCTATCTCGTCCCTCCACTCACTTGTTTTTAAACCTAAAGATTTAATAGTATTGTAAATTACATCTACAGGAATAGCACCTTCAGTTAAAAAAGTCATCGTTCGCTCCTTATAATATAGTCTATATACTATATTAATAGTTAATGTAGTATATAGACTATATTATAAACTATAGCATATTGTTTTTTAAACGAAACTTAGATTGTAAGAAATTTTATCAAATAAATCTATTGCCATAGGATAATATGACAATATAAAATACTTTTATAAAAATATGAATTATAGAAATAAATTTATAATAGATGTTAGAAGAATTGCTACTAAAAGAGTAATATAAATTTTATTGCAATTATTAATTTGAGAATTGTTTATATTTGTTGTAGTTTTACTCTTTAGAGTAGTATTAGAGTTTTTCAATTCAGAAAGCAATGTATTCATTTTTTTAAAATCTTCTGTTTTCTGTTTCTTTAAATGATTTAAAATTTCTTCGAAATCATTTTTAGCTAAATCAAGTTCTGCTAATAGTTTAGATATATCATCATTGTTTTCAATTTTTAAGCACAGTAGTGCTTAAAAATTGTAATTCATCTAATATTTTTTTTATATCATTCATAATTTATAATCCATTATAAGTTTTTAAAGTTTTTTCTAATTCTAATATATCTTTAGCAAAAGCATACCAAGCCATATTTTCAGAAAAAACTTTTTTGATATACTCTTTATCGTTTTCTCTTTTCTCTTTTTTCGCTTGTGCTTTTGCATCTTCAAGGAACTTGATTCTTGTTTTTTCTGCATCTTTTGTTAGTTTAATTGCTTCAGGTATAACATCTTTAATAGTAGTTCCATATATACTTTTTAATATTCCAAACAGAGGAGTTGTAGGAACATATAAAAAACCCTCAATATCAAGTTTTTTTAAAGGTTTTATTCCATATTTTTCACTACCAAAAATAGCAATAAATTGATTAGCAATATCTTCTTCATTAAGATTATTGCATCTATTTAGTAGAACATATATTTTTGACTCTTTGTCATTTTCTCTGATTAATTCAATCGTATCTAACATATTTTTAGTTTGTTCTATGTCATCGTTTATAGGAATTATATATTTAATTCCTTTTATATCATATTTTTTAAAAGAAGATAAAACTACTTTAGTATCATCTCCACCACCACAATCTATTATTTTCAAATTATTATCACCTAAAAGTTCATCCATAGTAATATCAGATATTAAATCACCAGTTTTATTTGTTTTTAAATTTTTAAAAGTGATAGCCTTACTGTTTGGAATATTGGTCAAATTGTTATTATCTAATTCAAATACACTTACACTTTCATTGTCTTTTGAAAACAGAGGTAAAAATTGAGTAGCAAGTGTTGTTTTTCCAACACCACCTTTAGTATTTACAACAGCTATTACATTCATTCGTTCGCTCCTTTAATTTTTTTTAACTTTAACATATCAAGAGGAGATTTATATTCTTTTTTATCATCTATCTCTTGAGTGCCAATATTTTCAGTTTTTTTAACATTTATCTTATTGTAAGACTCGTTTTTGTTAAAGTGGTTATACCATTTGGCAACTGTTTTGTATGATATTTTAATACCATACTTATTTTGTAATATCTCGATAGTAAAATGTCGTAGAGACATTCCACTATCGAGATATTTTTCTATTTGTGGTAATAGCTTTTTTATTAATCCTTTTGCAGTATGGATTGTGTTTTCTTTGTAAAACTTTATAAACTCTTCTAAATCTTTATCCATATTTTATACTCCCGCTCATTATTTATAAAATTATAACATTTAATTCCTAAAAAAGTAACAAAAGTTTAGAAATATTAAAAATTAAGTAATAAATATAGATAATCAGTTATTTATATAGATAATAGGTAATATTAGGTAACAAAAAGTAAAATTAAATAATTTTATTATTTTTCTCTATTATAATTTCTTCAGATGCCTTACCTATATAGGGGATTTGAGAGCCATTGAAAACATAAATATTAATATAAAAAAGAGGGTTTTTTTACCCCTCTTTCTCTATAGTGCAAAATCTAGAAGAGTTAATTCTTTATTATCTTTTTGAGTATCTGTAGGCTTACTATTTTGAGCTTCATTATTGTAATTAGGCAATATATTTAAAATACTATTTGTTATTTTCTCATTGCAATTAAAATATTTTTGAGCAGTTTTAATATCAATTTCAAATTCATCTGTTGCATCTTGAGGTTTCTTAATCCATCCTAACAGTCTTGATGCTTCAATATTAATAGCACTTAAAAGCTCTCTATTAATTTTTAGATGTAAATTTCCATTTTTATAAGCTTTAGCTTCAAGTAATAAATCAGATTTTAGTTTAATTAGTTTTCCATGATAATAGTTTCCTTTTATTTTATATTGGTAAAAATTGCCATTTTCAATATAATAGACATCCTCAATTTTACCAATTGTTGTAATATCCCCCTTTTTTAATCTATTTTTTGCATAATTTGTTTTTTTATAAAAAAAGTTGCTTTTCCCTGTCACCCATTCGCATTCGTCAGCCCATCTATCAGTTTTAAATCCTAAATTATTTGCTATCGTAAATATATCATTAATAACTCTTATACCTGCATCGCTCATTTTCTCTCTATTGCTCCAATCATAAGTTAATCCATAATAACCATTTAATATTATTCTATAATCTAAAACATACTTTATATTTTTTTCTTTTAAATCATAACTATTAAAACGCCAGGTATCATTGATAAAGTGTTTATTGCTTTTATAAAGTTTTATACTCTCTTGATTTGCAAGATTATAGTATAAATCTATTAATTGGCTTTCTATAAGTGTGTTACTCTCTTTAATTACCATTATTAAAACAGCATATATATTACTTAGTGTAAAATCCATATTGTTAAGAGTTGAGATTTTATTGTATAGTTTATCTCTACTATTAGATGTCATTTTCTCTTTTACAGTTTCTAATTTGTCAAAGAGTTCTTTCCAAAAATAGTTTT
>Ga0256834_1000109_pt1 | contig 55449 bp, 75 predicted proteins | sample 4281140metaG_FD_190536 | JGI IMG/M metagenome (GOLD analysis project Ga0256834, IMG submission 190536) | Hydrothermal vent microbial communities from East Pacific Rise, Pacific Ocean - 4281-140 | ecosystem: Environmental > Aquatic > Marine > Hydrothermal vents | place: Pacific Ocean: East...
GGATGCTCTATACCTTCGATAGATAATATAGCATCTTCATCTAATTGCTTAGATAGGCTATTGTATATCATAAAGTACTGTTTCGTGTTGTTCTTTGGTACTAAAATATTAGTTTTAAGTACATCATTACCAGCCATATAGTCAATTACAGCATAAATCTCTTTTTCTGTTATTTTTGTGTTGTTTTTTAGGCTATCTAGAGTGTAAATCATAATAGCCTGTATAGTAGTTGGTTTTAGTAAAATAATCGTTTTAACAGCTATAGATATAGCTATTTCTTTCGCTGTTTTCTTATCTGTTTTCAATAGATCGGATATAGCATCTACATCCTTACCCATCAACATATCTTCTAACATCTTTTTAATATTATTTTTTACCGTTTTCATAATTTTCCCTTATGATTTATGCACTATATTAATAGTGCTATTTTTATGTGTTTTCACATAACTAATTAACTACTAACCTACCACAGATAAAACTATTTTATATCATAAATATACTTATCTATATCTATGATATTTTTATAGCTCATTGTAGCTTTATCACATATGATAAAACTCTTTGGTTCTGTCATAGTTGGTATTACTACATAGTTTATTTTATTGCTATATAGTAATACTTTCATAACAGTATTTATGCTGATACATTTTTTAAGATATACAATCTTTTTTCTATCTATTTTTAGTCTTAAAATGTATCTAGCATTTTCCATTTCTCTATTGTTGCCTGAGAAGTGGAAAAGCTCTAAATATGAGATTATCTTTTTATAGTCATTTGACCATATGAAATAATTATTTCTCTTATTTAATCTATCATCTGAGCCAACAATTTCTCGTTTGCTCAATATCGCATATTGTTTATCAGATCCAAGTTTAACTACATAGTCAATCTTTGGTTCTTTATCTAAGATATATGATACATCGTCTATAAATAGGGGTGTATTTGATATATCTAGTACTCTATTTTCTATCTTTATGTTTCTTAGTATAGGTAACATAGTTTTAGATAGAGGTATGTGGTTTATCTCATTTGTTATTCTTTTGATAACATCTTTTACTAGCCCATCTAGTGTATTATCAAGTACACATATAAAACCATCTTTGTGAATAAATGGTTTATGTAGATGAACAAAACATCTAAGGTTTTTATTTAGGTTTAGCTTTTGGTTAAACCTAAAACTTGATGAATTGTATGGAGCCACATTAATGCTTGTGGTTCTATCTTCAACATCATCTATTATGATGTATTTAAGAGATGGTTTCTCTTTTTGATTTAGATACTTATTCCATTTAGGATAGTATTTAGATAAGTATATAAAACCATCTTGATTTGGTTCTAAATCTTTTAATGTTTTATACACTAAGAGTTCTTTTTCTCTTAGTATTTGTGATAGTATTTCTATCTGTGCTAATAGATAGCTTTCTTGTCTGTCACCAACAAGAAAATCTACTATTATTTTTACTATTTTATGTACATAGTTTCTGTTATGTTTTAACAGGTTAGATGAAGTAAATAAATACTTGTTAAAGATGGTACTCTTAAGTCTATCTATTTTGATAGATAAGCCAAAATATCCCATCTCTTTGATGGAGTACTTTTTGTTGTTAATAACTATAGCATTTCTGCTTATTAGTATGTCTGTTTTATTGATATTTTGTACATCTTTTTTATGTACAAAATGTGTAGTGTTTGAGCTCTTGAGAGCCACTGCTAAGTTTACTAGGTTTTTCGGTGTGAAATTGTTTATGTATATCATAATATTTCCTTTGTGTAATTACATAAATTTAGTAGTTATGTAATGGATTTAAATGTAACTAATGTTACAACGAAGTTTAAAAAAAAACAATACCAACTACAAAGGCTAGAGCCCGTGTAGAAGGTAGTTACACTAGTCTAAAGAGATCTTGCGATCTTCTTTAGATTTTATTGTTGCACGAAGCTTCTTGCTCTTTAAGAAAGATACAAGATCTTCCATATCAACACCTTTAGCAGGGTTAACAAAACAGATGAGATCACCTGCTTTGTTCTCTACTGTTATGTAGTTTGTGTTTTCTGTTGAAGTTGTGTATGCCATAATGTTTCCTTATATATTGAAAGTGAAGATTTAAATAAGATATAGTTATCTCAACTTGAATTTTAGCTCACTTGAGCAACTGAATTTGAACACCAATTTACAACAAAAACAGTAGCTCACTAGCTAAACTAATTACCACAGCTAAACACCTACTACAGGGCTCATAGCTACCTTGTATAGATGTTTTTGTTGCTCACTAGCTTTAGTATTACTTGTAGCCAGAAGTGCTCTTATAAGCAAGGTTATGAACACTAGACTGTCTGGCACTAAAAAAAACAAATAAAGAACCAGATAAGACATTTGTCTTATCTTTTGGTTCTAAATCTATTAAACTAACATCTCAAACTTGTATCCTAGATGATCATTAGAGATCAATCTAGCTTTTTGGTTCTCTAGCTTGAACTTTAGAACCAAACTTAATGGCACATATGCCAAAGAACCAATATAGACTACCGTGGTTCTCTCTTCTATAATATCTTTATAGATAGGCATAGAAGCTAATGCTTCTGATATGGCTATCATATCACCTCTCTCTTCCATATCAGATTTATAGTTAACTTTTATCTCGTACTCTGGTATAGAGTTAACACCATCTCTAACAGAGATGAACTCACCATCCATTACGATGAGTTTGAACCCACTTTCCTTGGTTATTATCTTATGTATGTCTTTAACATACATATCAACTACTATGTAGTCTTTTCCTTTGTATGCCTCCTTTAAATTACCTACATAGTCATTTAGCACGAAGTCACTATCTGCTTTCTTCATAGACGCAATATCTATGAAATAGTACTTACCACCAATCTTGTATCCAACTCTCTCTCTGAATACAATTGGATTATCTAAATCCACTATCATTGACAATATGTCAATTTTGAATTCTATATACTTTTTTGTCAACGAAGTGTCATACTCCCACTCATAATTATATTTGCAACCATCAAAGACATACTTTTGTATGCCATTAGGAGTTTTAACTAAAGCAATCTCCTCTCCAAATGTGATTGCTTTTACTTCCCAGTTCTCCTCAATAACCTTAGTCAATATATCTTCTGTAATTTCGTGATTTGCATCCCAAAAGCTACAGAACCCAAACTCATTGGTTCTTTCTAAGACAATCTCTGTTACTCTCTTGTGGTTCTCATCTATTAGTTTATTTATAGATGATACATCATTCTCTAGTAGTCGCAGATACGCTCTTATAGCGTGTATTTTCTTATACTCTTTACTATTGTTTATGGCAATGATTGCATCCTTAGAACCAGATGCAAACTTGTTATATTTAACAGCATCTTGCCATTGATGTGTAGCTCCTTTGTCCCAACTATCTATAACCCTTAGGTTATTATCTATGACATATTGAACATAATGTTCAACCCTGTCATCATTGGAACCAATCAGATTAATGGTCTGCTCTTTTTCAGCAAACTCTTCTGCAAAGAAGTCTTCTACCTCGTCGCAGAAGATCCCTTCTAGGCTAGTAACTCTAGCCGTAAAGCCAGAGTTGTGTATGAACACTATATGTTCATCGTCTATTAAACCTTTAAGCTCATTTAAATTGAGACTAGGATCCCACTTCTGTGGATCTCCCTTCTTTGCTACTACATTAATACAGTAGTTGTTTTGGATCTCATCGAACCAAACAGCATAATATATGTCTGGCGTATCTGTTGTGTTAATAGCCTCCCTCCAATTCCTCTTGAAAGATTTAAAGCATACCATTTCTGTTATGCCTCTATCTTTGTTATCAGAGATACACTCTCTGATAATATCTATATCTTTATACCTCTCACTTCTGTTGTGAGCCACAATAGGCTCTAATAGTGTTTCTATGTACCGTATGCTACCTAGTACACTTCTGTCCCTTAGCACTTCAATGACATCTTTTAAGACATCATCGAAATACCTCCCAGCAGTTTGTGACTCTTGCACAAACTTAATCAACAGCTCTGACAGCTCTACTATCTTGGCTGTCATTTTCTCCTTTAACGCCTCTTTGTCCCCACCAACATCGTGGGTTCCTACATAGCGAGCTATGTCGAATAGCTCATAGTGTAATGGTATCCCTTCCAAAGAGAAGACATACTCTGCTACTAGGTGGCAAGCACCTAGCAACTCCTTGTCTTGATGATGATCAAACATCATCCTACTTGGATCATAGACGCCTCCTACATCTACTATTATATCAACCCCAAATATGATCCCCTCATCTCTGGTTCTTACTATCGTGTAGTCTTTAACTACACCTCCCATATCTAGAAGTGCTATTGCTAGCACCTCATCACAATGGTATCCACCACTGTGTGTTGCTACTGTTGTTTTTGTACTACTTGAGTTTAAATTTACTACTGACATAATTTCTCCTATGTCGTAAGATAAGTAATCATACTCATCTGGTTCTATATCCTGTCTATGCATATCAGGCGCAGCATTACATACAAGGAGAACCACCATTGGTTCTAATAGTTATGTAGTTTAGTGTATATCCCTCTATATGCCTATCATATAGAGCTATACATATATAAACACTACTAGTAATGCTTGTATATGTATAGGATGGAGCAAGTGTGGCACTAGCCACTACACCTCCTTTCAATATTATTCAGTTCTATATCATATGATGAAAACTCTTTAGTTATTTTGTTATAAGCCATTAGCTCATAAGCAATTAATAGATCCCAGCCTATTAATTGCTTGTCAAGTATTGCCCAATACTTGACATCTCTTGTTATATTTAATGTATAACCAAACGCTTCCGCGTGGTCTACTTCCATTCCAGACCAAGTGCATCTGTATATTATTATATCATCTGATATAGATGATATCGTATTGTTTAATACAATACGATCCTTTGGAAGACCGTGATGGTCTTCCTTCCATAATTCTATTATATTGTTGAAAATATCTCCAACAATATAGCCTTCATAAACTTTAAGTATTTTGTTTATTGTTTCTAAGTTAATTTGTTTCATAATTATCTCCATTATGATTAACTAAGAACTAATGTTGGTTCTTAGTTGGTACTGATAGCTATTAGCATAGCCAACTTGAGTTGTTAAGTTGCATTACAGCAACCACATATATATACCTACCAATGTAGATATGTATATATGGTTAATAGGGACCAAAGATATATAACCTTTGGTCCCTATGTAATCACTATAAGCTAATCATAGCTATAGTGATTACAATAAATATCATACTACTCATAGTCAACTCCTTTGTTTTAATTTAAGAACCAAAGATCACCACAACCTTTGGCTCTTATCTTGTCTAGCTCACTAGGACCTAAAGCCCTAGTTGCGCCAACAACTTGATGATCTCGTCTGTGAGATCATCTTCTATGATAATCGTGCTCATAGTCTATCTCCTTCCTAAGTCTCTCCTCAGTCCAGCCTGTGTGGTAGGTACAGGTGACCTGCGAACCGATACAAGCAAGCGCGAAAGCATCCGCGAAAGCAACAAAGGCGAAGCCAAGCAAAGGAAGCCCCAAGAGCCCAGCAACAAAGCATTGAAGAAACAAACGAGGCTACGCCTCGTTAATTTCCTTCAACGCATCCGAGACCTCCGAGCGCACAGAGCGCACGAATCGAACCGAGCCGACAACCCCGCCAACGACCGAAGCCGTGGCAGACGAATCCGAAGGACCAGCGAACAAGCCGCCGAACCAAACAACAAGATACCAGACAGCCGAGCAGACAAGCGCCAAAGGCACAACGAACAACAATAAAAGAGCAACAAAGAAATCCTTCACAGGAGACCTCCCAAAAGAAACAAGGCGAAACAACAGCCAAGCGCGAAGACCCAAGCCAAGCCGAAGCAAGGCGACAACGAACACCAAAGGAGCGAAGGAACCAACGGGAAGAAGGAACCAACACACCAAGCACAGTAGCGGAAAATGCGAAGCAATTTCCGCAACGAGAAAAAACACAAGACAAGGGGAGGGGGAACCAAAAGACGGGGACAAAAAGACAGGCTAATACCTTCATACAAAATTATTATTATTATTTTCATACAAAATTATTATTATTACCTTCATACAAAAACTTCATACAAAATTACACTCACACAACCCACACTATTGCTTATTTAGAACCACACATAGCTATGTTGATCTAGTTGTTTTGATTTGTTAATTGATTGTTTTGTTGATTATTTTGTTAAGAAGGTAGTAGTTTAAGATTCTTTTAATCACCATACTGGTACAATTCTAACTTGTACCAGCAACACAAACTGGTGATAGTGGCTTCAAGGTAAGTGTTTAATCTTATCTTGAAGCCTCTTGAATACTTAAACTTCTAGCGATATTATATCGTTTTTAGTTTAATTATTCAAGGGCAAGTAGATTTTATCTACTATTCACTATCAATGAATTGTGCACACGATTGTAGTAGCTGATTATACGAGTTCTAAACTGCTAACACTTAGGTGTTATTATGAAGCTTACTATGAGTAAAGTGGAGTCCTTAAGTAGGTAGAAATACCGAAAGAGAGGTGGTTAATAGCCACTGGGTAGGCGATACGATGTAAGCAGATATGTTTACATTAGTTACCGTCGTGTTGGTTGATTATAACTCGCTAGTTTGTGCTAGAAAAGCAGAACCAACGAAGGAATGAGAGTGCCATACATCAATCATAATATTTGATCTGTATAGGCTATGTGTCTCCGTACGACCGCATATAGTAATAGTTTAACTTAGTACTCTTGATCAGATATGATCCAATCTTCTCCTATACTTTTTAAACCTACACTCTAATAAGGGTGAAGGTCTATCTGCTCTTTAGTAGTAAATAGATTAGAACCACAACCAACAGATATCAAGTAGATATATCTTTCATCTCTCCCTCGTAACCTACTCAGCTCCGTCAGGGGCTGAGTGCAACTTAAGCTAACACTAGTTAACCCCATACCACCCACCCACTCCGTGGGGGGTATGTTGTATCACTAGCTTTTACTTATTTTTACTTTTATCTAGTTTGTTTGGTTCAAGGGAGGAACCAAACAAAGGTGTTGTGTTCACTAGTGTGAGCTTAGGTGCAATTAGGGGTTGACACCCCTAATTGGGGTTCTTATTAAGTTTGTTTATGCTAAACTAATATATATCAAAAGGAGATATATTGAAAAGATCTGAACAAAAAAGGATTGCTAATGCTATACCATTAGTTAATGCTTTAAGGTATTATTTATTACAAGATCCAAGTGATCCAAATAGAGATAGTTTATCTCATATATATAAGATGTTTGGATGTACTCGTAGATCATTAGAGGAGTTATCTGCTTTTTGTAGTAGGTGTACAGATAACTTAGATAGTTTACTTGACTCACTTAGTAAGTATGAAGATATATATTTAGATGAAACTTTACATAAGAATCAAAGTAGTATGATTAAGTACCTGTTAAATAGATCTGAAGCTAATGGTGATTGTGGTTCTTTTAAAATATTTATTAAAACAGATAGTGACCCAAGTGGTAAGTATTATGAATTTAGTGATAAAAGACAAAATTGTCATCTTGTTGTTAAGAGATTGAACCAAGATAATTTCCCACTTGAGATTATATCTGATACGCACTTTGATGATCCAGATCATATACCTAGGATTGATAAGAATACAAATAAGTTAATTAGACTAGCTAAGTTCAAATGCCCAAGGTGCAATGTTATTAAAGAGTTGAGGTTATATAAATCACAACATCCTAAGTTTAGCACCTGTAATAAGTGTCACTATGCTATTAGTGATAATGAAATAGAGAGATATAACCTAAATGATATATATGTTAAATATGCTAAGACTAGGGATATTAGATTAGGTATTGTTGGTTCATCTATTACTAGTGATCCAGCATATAACAATTGTCATACTCTCTGTTGGTTCTCATATGTTTATGATCTATCTAAATATAATTTACACCCAGATGATAAATGTAGAGAGGAGTTTGATAACAATATAGTTAATCTTTACACATCTGATAAGATAGATGACATTAGTAAGCTTAGTTGCTATATACTTGATGGGATATCAGATGATGTGTGTAGAGCCAATGTTAACATAACCAAGTATGCATTTGATCTTCTTGTTAGTAGGAATGTATTACCTAGTAGATTAAATGTGGTATAATAACTAAATGAAAAATATAGGTAATATGATAATTAATGATACATCTAATAGAGAAGATCTAACAGAAGATGATGTTAAGCGACTATTAGATGATAAGAAAGCTATAGTAACAAAAGATACACTTAAGCATATAAACAGTACAAACCAAGATCCACTCTTCTCAGACATATCATTTAGGAATGTGTTAATTGATTTCTCTGGCATTAGGAAAAAGAAGTCATCTAGTGTTATAGAGTATGTTAATGCCGTGAAGTATGTGGCTCTTATAGAGAGTAGGGTTAGTAAGTTTAATGCATACACCAGAGTGTTTGACTATAGGGAAATAGTTAAATATGGACTTCGTGATGGAAAAGGTAGTGATAACTGGGATAAGCTAGTTAAGTCATCTAATAGGTACGCTAACAACCCACTAGTTGTAGAGATAATGAAAGCCAGTGACACTCCTCTTAGTATACTATACCAAGGTACAAGACATACTGCTGTAGAGGTGCTAGAAGATGAGATGCTTAATGCCAGCTCGTCTAGAGATAGAATTGAAGCTGCGAAAACTATACTTAAAGAGATACCAGCTCATATACAAGAGAAGGTTGAAGATAGTAGTGCATCTAATCAGGTTATAAATAATATACAGTTTATAAATCAACAACTATATCATAATGCAGAGAATCAACTCAAGATGCTTGAGAAAGGGTTTAATATTGAAGAGATACAGAAATTGAATATAACCACTGAGAATAAGGCAATTGATGAGTAGTAATATAGTACCTATTGATGATGAAGTAGTTGAAGTAGATAACTTTACAATGGATGATCTACTTGATAATGTAGACTACTCATTTAAGAACTATACTCCATCAGTAGATGCTATTAACTTCTTCAACTTTATGCGTCTGGTTCTCGGAGAAGAACCAGAGAATAGTAATCCAACTGCACACTACTTCTTGATTGATACTATCTTTCAAAATGTTAATCCATTTGAATACTATGATATAAATACAACAATAGCTGATAAGAATTTTGTTGCTGTATGCGCAACTAGGGAGTTTAGTAAGTCTGTGCTTATAGGTACTATGTTACCTCTGTATATGGCATACTATGGAGAACTACCAAACATAGGCAAAGTATCGTTTGGGTTCTATGTAGGTGCTAGCCTTAAAGGTGGTGTTAAACAGAGGATGAGAACTATAGCATCTGTATATGAAGATAGTATCTTCTTACAAGATAAATTTGAACGAGTTAAGTTTACAGATGAAGATGTTATGTTTATAAGACATCCTAAGCTCAATAAGGATGGTTCAATATCTAGCAAAGATAGTAAAGTTAGGAATAGAAAGTTTCATATGGTTGGGTTCGGTGTTAAGGGTGGTCCAAGGGGATCTGGTTCTGGATTAGATAGACCACAGTTTGGGATACTTGATGACTTGATAAAAACTGAAGTAGATAGTAGATCTAGTACTATATTATCTAACATATCGTCTATACTTGATAGTGATATTATGTATTCACTACACGGATCAAAATCATTTTGTATTTTTATAGGTACTCCATTTAATCAAAAAGATCCACTATTAAAAGCTATCACTTCTGGTTCTTGGATGCCTGTAGTTTTTCCTATATGTGAAAAGATATCTATAGATATAACGAAAGATGATTTCTCTGGTGTATGGGAAGATAGACATAGCTATGAGAGGGTGTTGCTTAAGTATAAGAAGAGTATACGAAATGGTAGTAAAAGATCTTTCCTACAAGAGCAGATGCTTAGAATAGCTGATGAGAGTAGTAGGATTATACCTGACAATTTAATTGCATACTTTTCAAGAAAAGATGTAATAAACAATGGTGAAAGTTATAATTGGGTTATAACAACTGACTTAACAACATCAGCAGGTGAGTATTCAGATCTAAGTGCTATAGGTCTATGGGCTGTGTCATCTAATAGTGATCTTATGCTAGTTGATCTCTTTTTACAGAAGGCTGAGATACTTGAGCAATATGATTTCATATTTGATATAGTTAGTAAGTATAAGAAATTCAGAGGCAATATATTATGTGGCATTGAGGTTGATGGTTCTCAAAGATCTCATATCTTCTCAATAAAAGAGATGATGATTAAAAGAAAGCTACACTTTACAATAGCTATGCAAAAAGGATCAAGTAGAGAAGGTATCTTAAGACATAGTGTTAAAGGTGATAAGTTTGACTACTTCTTAAATGTGGTTCCATTGTTTCAAGCTGGTAAGATTATGTTTGCCGAGGAGCTTAAAAATACTAAAGCATTCAATGAATTATATGCAGAACTATCATACATAACTAATGAAGGTATTGGTTCTAAGAGAGATGATGGAATTGATATGATATCTCAGTTATCACAAATAAATATAATACCTCCATACTCTGATGATAGCGCAATACAAACGGTGTATAATAGCAGAGATGATATATGGGAAGAAAGGGATATGTCACACTATATGTTAGAAAACTCATCATATGTAGTGTAATAAAATTTATTAATAAAAATCAACTAAGGTAGTATATGTTTACTGTTAAAGATGTCATAATACTAGCTAAGAATAGTGACCTTAGAAAGGTTGCCGTAAGAGATGACGATAGTGTAATATTGCAATATATAAACCTAGCAGTTATAGAGCTGTATAGAAGATTTAATATTAAGACAAAGCAGTATGATATTGATATACTGCCAACTCAAATAAAATATACTATACCAGATGATGTTGCATATATAGTTAAGGCATATGATGTAAATGATAAGCCTATTAGTATCAACAACGAAGATGATAAATTTGGCATAATGACTGATACATATAATAGTATTCAATATGTAAATCATAATGATAATACTAAGCTTAAGCTGTTATGTAGTGTTACTCCAGATAGATTAGTTAATATCAATGACAAGGTACCACTACCAGACACATATATAGAGGCTGTGCTTAATTATATTGGGTATAAGGCTCTAGGGTCTATTAATGGTAATGTTGATGCTGAGAACAACACACACTACACTAGATTCATTATGTCTTGTAAGAATCTGAGAACATCAGGTGCTACTCATACTAACTACAGAGAAGTAAATAATTTTGAGAATAGAGGGTTTGTATGAGAAGGATCTTATCTATACAAGATAATCAACAAGAGTATAAAGAGATAAAAGATATAGAGACGACAAATGCAAACGCAGAACCAACAATAGTTGACATTGTCAACAATGCAACAGTATATTCATCTGATGGTTCATCAAGTAAAATCAGAGATCATTTAAATGTTGATGCATTTGTAATAATAGATCAGTATATAGAACATAATTCACAACAACACTTTATAATGTTAGAGCCAATGATCATTGATGAGAATGGAGATGAGTTCAGAGGTGGTTCTTATAATATAATATCAAACTCATTTAAACTGTTCCAAAACAAGTTCATAGTTAAATCTGGTGTTATATTAACTGCTGGTTCAGAAGATATAACAATAAATTACCATACAATTGGTGGTCAACAGATAAGCAAAGTATTTACCGTAGCAATTATCGACTCAGCATCATCTACAATTGCTACATCAAATAAGATAGATAAAACTAAATTAGCTTGGTCAAATTATGGTGAGCCATTATTTACTATAGATCAAGCTAGTAGTAATTACGCTGTCATCTTCTCACATAGAAGAGGTGCTGATTCAAATGGAGCACAACACTTAGGTGGCTTAAGTGTATTTAAAAATGATTTATGGAGCTACAGTAAAGAGTGGATACTTAATAGAGGATCTGATAAATATGATTTCTTGGTTCAAATAATAGGCGTTAGCAAAGACGCACTAGATAACACCGTATATGAATCTGCTAGTATGTTATGGGAAGATGTAACCAATTGCCCAGCAACCACTACTCCACCTCCATCTAGTGGTGGTAGTTTTAGGTACCTAGATGGTGAAGTGTATATGTGCCAATATAAAGATGGTAGTGGTTTGGTTCCAGAAAACTCTGAAGGTAATAGATGGGATTGGTTTGTTGCTATGGGATGGGATGGAGCAACCAATAGCGATAAGACTGGATACTTATTCCAGACATCTCCTCCAGTAGAGTTGTATAAATTAGTTGTAACATATAATGCCACATCTGGTGGATATGATTATCAAGTTATAGAAGAGATGACTGCATATGCAACTCAAGCAGTAGTTGATGCAGGAGTTGGTGAAACAACTGTGTACGCTCCTAAAGGGTCTGTATTTAGAGCATATGATCCAATAACTAATGATTGGGCTGATGTTCCTCCAACCGCAACAGATAATATATATTACGATAAATATATATATCAAAGTGAATATGTAAGTACTGTAGATGGAGATGGTGATATGGTCCAAATAGCATACCCATCAAATCCAGCTAGTTTTATAGAGATGCCAATAGCTGTAAATATCAAAGCGTAACTTAAACAATAAGGGAAAAGTATATATGAAAACAGTAACAGCTAGCAAAGAGGTTGATGTAACATTCAATAGGTCAATTGATGGCAACAGGCTTGAAGTGTTAAACTTTAAAAATGGAATAAATAAAAGTGGGTATGAGGTTAGGTTCTCACTAAATAACTTTGCTTCATCATCTGGTCAACTTTGGGAGAATGATCAATTCCTAACCTTCCCAGCAAACACAACTGTATATGTAGACTTCAATGGTTTTAATAATGGTAAAGTACTAGTAAGGGATGGATCGTGAGTGATACAATAGATTTTGGTTCTGGTTCATCTGGTGGCGGTGGAGGTGGATTACCAACTCCTTTGCCAGTTGGTATAATGGTTGACAAGGGAAATCACGATATAACTACTGGACTTCCAACAAATGTTGAAGCTGGGTTTTTTTATACAGTTGGCGGTACTGCTACAATTGGAGGAGTTGAGCTAAACAGCGGTGATAATCTTATCGCTATAACAGATAGTGCAACTCCAGCGATAACAGGCTTTAGAGTTATTGACAATACAGAAGCAGGTGACATACTAAGAGATAGTGATGTAACAGGTATACCGACTGGCTTTACTGATAGCAATAAGCTACCAAAAAAGATAACTGTATCGGCTATGTTGGCGATTGCTATAAGTGAGCACGAAAACTTTAAACATAGCGACTACATAAGAAAGTTTGAAAGTTTTGGAGCTGATAATACAGGAGTGCAAGACTGTACTCTGGCAGTTAATAGTATGTTGAACAAACTTAATACGGATGGATTCTTAGTTTTAGATCTAGGTAAAAAGTCTAATATCTTTAAGATACAGCAAGAGATAGAAGTCAATGTAGGGGACTGTTTGATTATAGTAGGGTACGGTACTCTCAAAGCTAGTGATACTATGAGCGGAGCAGGTTTACATAGTAATGTTATACATGTAAATATACCAAACTTCTACTGCAAAGATATCACGATAGACGGCAACAGAACAGCGAGAGGTACAACCGTTGGTTCTGCTAGCCATTGTTTGACATACAGAGAGAGATGCGTTAAGTCTATTGTAGATAATGTAACTATTTATGATGCTCCATTGGACTGTATAGCTATGTCTGCATATAGCGGAGATCCAGCTAGCAGGAACATAACTATACAAAATTGCGCACTTAGTAATTGGAAGAGATCTGCTATATCTATACTATGGGGATATGATATCAATATCGTAAATAACAAGATGGATAACTCTGGCGTAACTGATAATATGGGATATGCTATAAATCTTGAACCAAACTCTTCCCCACTTGATATGAGTGTTGCCAACACAATAATCACACAAAATAAGATTAAACATAGCTCTGGTTGGTTAATGCACGGCAAGAAAACAACAGGTAGTTATTTGACTGGAGATCTTGACAAAGATGTCAAAAATGTATTGATATATGACAATATAGTTGATTGTGATGGATATATCTTTGATGGAACTGAATATATGTTCAATTTCAACAACTGCACAAATGTTAAGATGCACAATAATGTTGTGACAAATTTCACAAACAGCTCAAGAATGTTTAACTTCAACAATGCCTACGGTATAGATATTGAAGATAATACTATTCTTGGTGATGGTGATGGTGTTATGTTCTACGGCTTAGCTGAAGGCATCAAAATCAAAGGTAATAGGTTGAAGGGTGGTTTTGTTGGAGTCACGCTATTGTCAACATCTACTGAAAACACATTTGATGATAACTACTTCTATGAGTTAAAATCACACGATGATAACAGTATAGATATTGATTTTAAAAACAACAAGCACATTAATAAGATTGAGCCATTAGTCCAAACTAGGTTTGATGGAACTGGTGCAATGATTGATAATAATAGGTACAATGGACTGTGCTCAACTGGATGGAACCCCGTTATCTACGCCAACGGTATAGACTCTACCGTTACAAACAATAGAGGCAAGCTAACTTGTTTAACTGCTACAAGCAAGAGAGTGTTCAGAACTAGAATGCCAGCCAAGAGAATTAGCGGTAATGATATCGAAATACTAAATAACAACGGTAATCCAGATAGTAGGTTTGAAGTTGTTGTGCCAAGCGCTGATCCTGTAACTGGTGTTGTAACATATTCAACAATAAACGCAACTACAATCTTCTCAAACGCTGAATGTGATGACACAATCATAAATGATAATAGGATTAAGATAAATGCTGTTATTAAAAACATAAAGAGAGTATAATGGATATTGGTGAAAAGCTAGAGGATATGGGTTTTGATGGTTCTAAGATATCATCATATGTAGTGTATGCCTTTTGTGGCATAGCATTATTAACCGCAATTGCTATAACAATAATAGGAGCTAGACTATGAGAAAATTCGTAGGTAAGAATGAACTAGATGAAGGTGAGAAGCCAATCAGCTTATTGACACTAAAAGATTATGAGTTAATGGATATAATCAATGACTTAACTAGAGATGGGTATGAGCTATCTGCTGGTGATAGAGATCATATGTTTGATCAGCTATCAGATATCTATGACTATTATGTAGAAGTAGAAGTATGAGATATTTAATATATATAGCAATATCATTGTTCTTAGTTGGTTGTGGAATATTAAATAACACAACTGTTGTTCAAGATAATAGGACTACTGATGTCAACAACTCTATTGATGTTAATACTACTGTGGATATAAACAACACTACAGTGGTCATAATCAATAACAATAAGACATATAGAGTTATTGACGGCGATGGTTCATTTGATGATCCTTATGAACTTAAACAAGCACGATACGGCAGACTGAATGGTAAGCAATGGTTTATAACTCCGTACATAGCTTATATGAACTGTAGTATCAACCTATATGCTGAGAGTGGTATGTATGAACTAACACCTCTGAACGATAGCTTTATCCCCCTTGAATATAGCTGTATCAACTATAGAAGAAGTTGTGCTATTGATGCCAATAACACACAATGGATAATGGTTAGGATTGGGGTTCTTGATGTCAACGGATCAATAGCTGTTACAGGTGAGTGCTTGAATAAGCCTATTTTTAATGCTAAAAGGTTTTGGGAATGAATGAAGCTATAATTGCTAAAGCTGTAGCCTCTGGGGGCATAGCTATGTTATTAACTGGGTTCTTATCTGATCCAGAAGTTATAATGCTAATACTATCGGCAACACTAGCAAGTTTGTTGAGTAGCTTCTATGACTATGCTCACAGCGATGATGATATAGATATTAGATTATTAGCTGATATCATAAAATCATTAGCATATGCCATAGTTGTTATCTTCGTTGTATTTTATGGCTTAAGTATATATCTTCACGCTAAAGTAGAGATGCCTACTGTTGTATGGGTCGCTATATCGGCACTAGTAGCAAGCAATGCTGTAGATACTGTAGAATGGATGACTGGTGTCATAAAAGATAAGTTGCCTAAACTTATAGACAGGCTCATATCTCTTGTAGGAGGGAAAAGGTAATGTTAGAATATCTAGATAGCAATAGCTATAACATCTTTATGTTTAAGATGATACTGCTCACTTATTTAAGTGTATTAGTATTTAAATTTAAACTATGGAAGAGAAGCATAAGCACAACAATTATATTAATATCATTTGCTGTCAGTACTGTGTTTGAATACTATGGATTATTATATATGTCAGATATTATCATACTATCCGCAATTACGCTATTGGTAGTAAGAGGCACTACTAAACACGATAACGATGTATTGTTTAAGATGCCAAAAAAGTTTAACAGAAGGAGCACAGATGCTTAGTATGATAATGGGAAATGTAGAGCTCATTGTTGGTTCTATTATAGCTTTAGTTATAGCATTTTTTGCAAGTGCATATAAGTACAAATCTTGGAAGGTTGATAGTCAAGCATCTGAGATAGATGATTTAGAGCAAAACAGAGATGTAGTAAGTGAATATATAGAAGCTAAAAATAGAGCACTACATACAGAGAGAGAGGCTAATGATATATTGAAGTCAAAGCCTCCAGATAGTATCTATAAATTGGAGCCAAACAAAAGGCATAAGATATAATGCCATATATTTTAATAGTAGCACTACTCCTGTTATCAGGATGTACATTTAAACAATCAACAGAATTTATCAAATCACCAGCCCCTAAGTTGAATAAGCCTCCAGTAGTAGATATAATAGAGTTTGGTGTTGGAGACGATGGCTCTCTAAGTGATATAGACGCACTTAAAATCATTAATGGTGCAAGAATGCTTAGATGGTCTGATGATAGTTGTAGGGCTACCATAGACGCGTACAATAAGTGGGCTGATAAACAAAACACAAAAGATGAAAAGGGGCTATTGTGGTAATTGCTATATTCAAAAGAGATGATAGTATAACTTTAAACAAGGACTTTGGTTCTGATTGGGTAAAGGTAAAGAAGGATGGTTCATTAGTTGCCAATGCAATAGATAGATTCTCAGCATATCAGGTGATATTTTTTGCTAATAAATATAATGAAAAGATAACGGATAAGGATTTTGAATGGGTTTAATAAATATGATGTCGCCCTTAGAAAAAGGAGCAAACCAAGAACGACTAAAAACATTATACCACAGGTTTTATATATGAGCAACATAGCATTGATAATTGGTCACGATATGAATTCTGGAGGAGCTGTAACCGTAAATGGCGTTAATGAATATAGCACTTGGTTCACATATCTAAATACTATCCTCACATTTCTCCCACAAGGGAACCAATATAAAGTGTTCGAGAGAAGAAATGGATTAGAAAAATTGGTTAGAGATGTCAATGATTATAGAGCTGACATAGCTATATCATTTCACTTCAACTCTTCATCAAATAGCAAGGCAAATGGCTTCGAGGTATTGTCATCTGGTTATCCATCATCTATGATGCTATCTAGAGCATTCTTAGATGGGTACAAGACATCAATTAGGAATAGAGGCATAAAGGTCAGGAAGCTTGGTGAAGATGGTGGATACTTCTTAAATAAGACTAATATGCCAGCTATATTATTAGAGCCATTCTTTGGTTCCAACAGAAAAGATTGTCATCTATTTTTTAGAGATATTAATTTATTTACAAATGCAGTTATAGATGTAATAAATAAAGCTAAGGACTTACCATAAATGGAAGAAGATAACAACATATTTAATGACATAGAGTCTGACAAAATAAAACATCCAATGACCGTAGAAGATATAAAGAAAGACTTTGAAGCTAGTATGACATTTAATGAATGTGAAATTGCATCAATAGATGAAAACTTATCATATATGAACGGTGAGATAAATTTCAAAGCTAGAGAAGGCTATAGTAGATATGTGCCTAAGTCAATAAAGAAGCAAGCTGAATGGATGTACGCTGAGCTTGAAGAGCCTTTCCTTGGTTCTGATAAGCTCTTTGAACTACAACAAGTTAGTGGCATTGATAGCGACACTCTAAAGCGTGATGAGATGATATTGGATAAACAATTCTCATCAGATATATGTAGAGTATCATTGATCAACAATATGTCTAGAGCTGTAGTTGATGAAGGAACAGCTATTTTAAAAGTTGGATGGGAGTACATAAGCAAAGATATGTATGTAAATGAAACAATACATACATACCCAACAGAAGAAGAAGCTGGATTTATGTTAAATAGTATGCCAGAAGCTAAAGGTCTCCCTGACACAGAAGTTATGGCTATGCTTGATCAAATAATAAATACACCAATCTCTAGCGAAGTTGTAAGAATCAAAAAAACTATACTAGTTAGAAATAGACCAACTATAAATGTTAAAGATTATAATAATATATATTTTGACCCAAGTTGTAATGGCGATATCAAAAAAGCCAAGTTCGTCATTGAAAAGTTCAAGACATCATTGTCTGAGCTAAGACAAGTTCCTAAGTATAAAAATCTAGATAAAATAAGATCATCATCTTCTACAATATATACAGATGATCACAATGATTTTGACTTTGAAGATGATCCAAGAAAAATACTAAATGCATATGAATATATCGGTGAATGGGATATTGATGGTTCTGGAATAACTACAAGTATAACTGCTACTGTAGTTGAAGATACATTGGTTCACTTTGGCAAAAACCCTTTTCCGTATAGTTTCAATCCATACTCTGTAGCTACATTTTCACCAGTCAAAAATAGAGTTAGAGGTAATCCTTTAGGTCATTTAATAAAAGATGATCAAGATATAATAGGTGCTCTTAGTAGAGGTCTCATAGATGTTGTTGGTAGATCAGCAAATGGGCAAGAGGGCATAAGAGAGAATAGTTTATCGCCACTGAACCAACTTAAATTTGAAAGAGGTGAGAAGTATTCATTTGGCGAGCACATAGATCCATCTACTCTTGTGTACACTCATAAGTATCCAGAGATACCACAATCAGCTATTTTTATGATTAACTCACATCAAGCAAATATAGACAGTATGACTGGAACTAAATCCTTCTCACAAAACATATCAGGTGACTCTCTTGGCAAAACAGCTACTGGGGCAAGAGGGGTTCTAGACAGTATGTCAAAAAGAAAGTTATCTGTTATAAGACGGATGGCTAATGCACTGGAGGATGCTGGTAGAAAGATAGTTCAGATGAACCACTTTTGGCTAGAAGATGAAGATGTTGCAAAATACACAGGAGAAGATAATCCACCTCCTATGGTTAAGATTGAGAACTTTAATATAAGTGTCGGCATATCTACTGATGAGATAGATAATAGAGAGATACAAACATTATCATTTCTGCTACAAACAATTGGTAACACTATGCCAGAAGAGATTAAGAAAGAGATATTTGCTGATATAGCATACCTTAGTAAGAGGTTTAAATTATCAAAGAGTATACTTGAATATACACCAGAACCAAATCAGACTCAAATTGAACTAGATAGGCTTGAAATAGAGTTGCTAAAAGCCAAGATAGAAACAGAAAAATCCAAGAGTAGAGAGAACGAATCAGATAGTGTTCTAAATATGGCACGATCTAAGTTCGAGCTAAGTAGAGCAAAAGATTATGATTCAGCTGGTGATTTAAAAGATCTTGATTTTATCGAAAAAGAAATGGGAATAGATCACGATAGAAAAAAAGAACTTAAAAGTATGGATGTTGATAGTAAGGAAAAGATAGAAGATATAAAAATGAGATCTAAACTAAATGTTATAGATGCTGAAGATAATGGTCTTGCATCTCTCACACCAGATGAGTTGTCGTTGGTCCAAGATGATACACAAGAAGATGAGTATGTTGAACCAGAGCCTAATATAGAAGATGAGATAGGTATGCCTATGGACCAGTTCATTAAACAGCAAGAAGATATAGTATCTGGTGCTAATAGTGAGTATAATTGACATTTATCACAAATTTAAGGTACACTTCTAAATATATAACATTATAATAAAAGGATATACATTGATAGAGAAACAAATACTAGACAATATGAACGAGGCAATAGCTCTTGGTGAGGCACTTAGTGATCTTAGAAAAAATAGAAAGTTCAAGCTTGTGTTTGAAGATGGATATTTTAAAAAAGAAGCTATGCGTCTGGTTCTTGCTAGAGGCAGCTACCCTTCTGGTGTTGACAATATACAGCAAAAAGAGATCTTCCAGTCTGAGATAGACTCTGCCATATCTGCAATAGGTGAACTAAATCAATATCTACATACAATTGAGATGATGGCTAATAGAGCTAAAAAAGCAATCAATGAAGACAGAGACATAGATGCCTCTAATTTAGACAATATGGCTGGATAACAGTATGTCAGATATGGTAGACTACTCTAATCAAGCTATAGTTGATAACCCAGATGCTCCTAGTGAGCAGGAGTCTCAACAGTCAACTGAGTCTGGTTCTGATCAAATAGATGATGCTAACACTCAGGAGCTTAAAGATGCTCCTATAGGTACAGATGAAGAAATTAATAACGATCCTAACACATCTAAAGATACTGTAGAAGGCGAAGAACCAGAAGTACTTGAAGATAGTGATGATGCCGAAGATGTGAAATACAAAAGCTTAGTTGATGAAGCTTTGTCCCCAATCAAGGCTAATGGTCAAATGGTTACACCGTCATCTATAGAGGACCTAAGAACTCTTGCATCTAAAGGGTTAGGTTTTGAGCATAAGGCTAAAATCATAAAGCCAGCTATGAAGAAACTTAAAATACTTCACAAAAACAATATTGATGATGATAGATTGAATCTATTAATAGATGTGTCAAATGGCAACAAAGATGCTATAGCTAAACTATTGAAAGATAACAGCATAGATCCAATTGATGTAGATGTTGATACAGAGGATAAATATGAGGCAACCAATCACGACATAGATGATGTTGAACTCGAACTATCTGATAAAATAGATAGTATAAAAGATAGTGAACACTTTGCAAGCGTATCAAATATAGTATCTTCTGTTTGGGATGACTCTAGTAGAGAGATTATAAAAAATGATCCAACTCTAATAGTAAAGTTAAATGAAGAGTTTGAGATAGGTAGATTTGATAAGATCCAACAGATAGTTCAAAACGAGAGAGCATTTAATAGATTAGGTAATATGTCAGATATTGAAGCTTATGTAGCAGTACTAAACCAAGTGATGAAACAAGATAAGCTTAAGAATAAGACCACTAAGAAGCCAAAGACAACAAATGACAAATCTGGTAGAGATAGTGTTGCAGAGGCTAGAAGTCTTGTTGGTTCTAGTAAAAAATCAACAAAACAAAAAGATAGAAACGAAATGTCAGATGATGAATTTCTAGCTGAGCTAAGAAATATGCGCAAGAAAAAATAAGGCAACAATATGGCACACGAATATAAATCAGGTACCGACTCTACAGTAGGTGAAAATATCATAACATTTGATATGAAGCGAGAAGCTTTAATTGACCTAGAAGATGAGCAGTACCTATTAAAGCTTAGTGATAGTATATATCAACCTAAGCATTTTGGTAAAACAATTAAGAGACACCACTACTTACCTTTGCTAGATGATAGAAACATCAATGACCAAGGTCTTGATGCTAATGGTGCTGTTATAGCAGATGGTAATCTATGGGGTTCATCTAAAGATATTGGTAAGATAACATCTTCATTACCTCTTGGTAGTGAACTTGGCTCTGCTAGAAACAGAGTTGGGTACAAGCGTATCACAGTTGAAGGTACTCTTAAAAGATTTGACTTCTTCGATGAGTATACAAAAGAGAGTGTTGACTTCGATGATGATTCTGAACTTAGAACACACATCACACGAGAGGCTCTAAGAGGCGCATTAGCTGTATCTGAGAGTGTACTACAAATAGATCTTCTTAATAGCGCTGGTGTTATTAGATATGGCGGTTCTGCCACTACTAGAGCTACTGTAAGCGGCGACACAGCTGGTGTTCCATCTATCCTAAGCTATGAAGGTCTTATGAAGGCATCTATACAGCTAGATGATAATAAGTGTCCTAAACATACTAAGATCTTCAAAGGTAGTAAAAACACAGATACAATGACACTACAGGCAACTCGTATGTTGTTTATTGGTTCTGAGCTTAAGCCTACTATTAAGAGAATGAAAGATCTTCACAACAACCAAGCGTTTATACCTTCTAGCAAATATGCTGATGGTAGTACGCTTATGAATGGTGAGATTGGTGTTGTAGACGAGTTTAAAATCATAGTTCACCCTAATATGCTACATTGGTCTGGTGCTGGTGCTCCAGAGGGAACCAATGGTGGGTATAGAGCTACTGGTGGTAACTATGATGTTTATCCAGCGTTATGTGTTGGCTCTGATAGTTTTACAACTCTTGGGTTCCAAGTTAGAGATGGCAATAGCAAGTTTGACATTACCAATAAGCCACCGTCAAAAGATAATGCTAATAGACTAGACCCACACGGTGATATGGGCTTCTATGCTATTAAATGGTATTATGATACACTTATCTGGAGACCTGAGTGGATCTTTAGATATGAAGTTGTAGCAGAGCTATAGATAGTATTTACTAGATGGGTTTCCATCTGGTAATAAAATAATTAAGGCGTATAAATGAGCATAAAAGATGAAAAAGCTAAACTAATAAAAAGAGCTAAAAGATTAGGCGTTGATAATGCTGAATCATTAGGAATCAAAGATCTTAGAGCTGTTGTTAATAGTTTTCAAAGTGAACCAGAATCCCCCCCAAGTGATACTAATAGAAAACTAAATGCTCTGAAAGAAGCTACTAAGCTTAGAAGAATTATTGCTACCTGTATGAACTCTAGAAAGAAATCTGGAAATACACATTATTTTGAAGTGTCAAACGATGAAATAGGAACCATTAAAAGATATGTTCCAATGAACACTCCTAAGGGAACACATGTAGAAGATGTAATATACCAAAATATGCTAGCTAGAGAGTGCGTAGTATTTGTAGATGATGTAAATACTAGTAACGGTAGGGTAAAGGTCAAAAGTGAAACAATTAAAGAGTATAGTATTACATTGTTGCCACCTCTCACAGAGGATGAGTTAAAAGAGCTTGGAAGAGAACAATCAGCTCATCACTCAATAGATAAATAATATGGCTATAGCAATAGGAGATGTTACCTCAAATGTAGCCGTATCTACATCTGGTTCTGTATATGAAGTATCTGGAGATGGTGCATTTGACAAAATGATGTCTACTGTAGCCAAGCATTTAAAAGCACAGTATGATGATGATAAGATAGTTGGAGAAGCTTATGCTACAGTATATGCCAATTCAATTATAGCAGTACTTGCAGAGTCTAATAAATTTGTCTTAACAGTTGATGAAATAAATGCTAAAGCATTGCTTATGGATAAGCAACTACTTGAGCTTGATAAGAAGATAGAGCTTATAAATGCACAGATTGCTAAAATGATATCTGACAACTTATTGGTTGGTGCTCAGATAAGTAAAATGAATGCAGAAGAAGGATTAATTAATGCCAACAGAGATGGTGTATTAGCTAAGACATCTAGAGATAATGCTGAAGCTGCTAAAAAACTAGCATCTCTTGATCAAACATTAATTAATTTAGAAAAGCAAGCTGTTGTACTTACTGAGCAAGCAAAGGCTTATTCTGGTGACTATTGGGCATCTATATATAGAGCTGAAACATCATTTGAAGCATCGTTATATGATACTAGTGGCGGTACTGTACCACCTACTGTCAACTACCCACCAGCTCCATTTTAATCAATGGGAGCTTTTGATAGATCTGTAGAGATAATATCTCTAACATTTACAAATATACTAATAGATGGCAGAGCTATAAAGCAACTTAAAAAGAAATCAAGAATTTTATCTGAGAGTGATGGTTTTGTGTATATGGATCTATATATGCAAGGCAAAAAAAGCTATCGTAAATCGTTTAGTAAATCGCAACTTGAGAAGTATGGATATGATTTAACAAACAACATAAATAAGTTAGATGTAAATGAGCCAAATCTATTGGTTCAATTACAAACTGATTATGACCCATCAATAGATACGATTATCATTAATGGATTTAGGTTTCCAACTGCTGATGATATAGCAATCCAATACTTAGTGTCTACGCAAGGCTACAGCTTACAAACTAATACTATGATACATAATACTGAGTATCACACATACTCTTCGTCATACGCAACATATGAGCCTATAGATGGTACTAACCCAGTTGTATATTCAAATACAATATTATCATTAACTGTATATATAACTATAGTCCCACAAAGCTATATAACTAATCAACTACTATCTTCATCATATTGGTTCTCTGCTACTCAGGTAACTAATGTAAAACATAAAACAATAAATGTTAATTGGACGACACTAACTGGATTTACTCCAGATAATATCAATGCTGGTTCTTTTGAGCCAATACGAATATTTGACTCATTAGGCATTGAAGTTCAAAAGCATAACTTTAATATATCAGATACAACAGGCGATGTTGTATTTAATGTTTTTGGAGCCAATGGTTCATATACTTACACTATAAGATCATATCTAACTAGTAACGGTAATGTGATGTCATCTGATCCAATATCATTTGATATAGATGATACAAGTATGTTTGATCTATCGCTTCCATATTCAGAAGTAGATTACAACGGATACTACGGTATAGATATTATTAAACTAGATGCTCTTGGGAATCAAACAACACAAATAGATAAAATCTTTTTTGTAAAGCCACCAACTGTGGCATTTGTGGTTCCCCAACAGTTCATAACTGATATATCCAACTTCTCTATGGTTGGTAGATGTAGTAACCCATCTGGCAATATAATACAATATATATATGACATAGATTTAGTTACATCTCTATATTCTAGAGTTGAACTAGAAGTAACTCCTATAATACCTCTAAAAGAGTTTGATATAATATTAGATCAAACAATAAATCTTAGAAGGATGCTTAAGAGGATAGGTCTTAATTATAACAGTTTAACAGATACTCTTGAAAATACAAATCTAGACAATATATATATAATGAACGGTATACCTGTAAACTACAATACTAGAACACTACAAGATGATCAAGATGCAGAAGATTCATTGGCTCTTGAGAATGGCAGAAGTCCAAGAACCATAACTCAAGAGTTTCACCATAAAAAGAAACAAGCTATATTAAAATGTGTATATAAAACATTTGAATATTACCAAAGTAGTATGGCTGGTTCTGTGCTTAAGATAGAGTCTATAAACTATAATGTATCTTGGGATTATAACAAGACATTAGTAAGCGGTACTGCATTAGATTACAACTTAGATCCAATACAAATAGGAGAGTATGGTGGTTCTTCTCCTATCTTAGAGCTTGTATATTGGAAGGAGACAACTGTTGATACTGAAATAGTAACAACATACTATACAAAGGCTCAGTATGATGCTATGACTGCACTTGAACAGGCTACTATACAAACTAGATCAGATAAATCAAATATGTCAATAATGTATCAAATAGATGCTACATCTTATTTTAGGATAGATATAACAAACTTCAAAGGGTTTATCAAGGTAAGTAAACAGTTCAATGTATATTTAACATCTTATATTAACAAATTTAGACTTCCTATACCAATGAGTGTCTTAAACGGACTACCATTTAAAGAGTGGGAGATAGTACACGAAAACTCTCTGTGTTTTGTAATATATACATATCAAAGTGTTAATATAGAATGGTGGCAAACAGAAGGGTTCATAACTATACTACAAATAGTATCTATAGTCATCTCTGCTTATACTGGTGGGGTATCTGGTGTTATGACATCTGTTTTAATATCTAGTATAGCCCCAAAAATAGTTGGCATACTAATTGATGCAGTAGGTCTAGAAGATGATGAAGCCTTGTTGCTTGTAACTATAATTAATATAGTAACATCTGCATATAATGGCAACTATGCTAATATATTACTTACGCTATTTAACGCATATGTTGAGCTTGAGAGAATCAAGCTTACAAATGAAATGGAAATAGAAGACGAGCTAATAGATAGACTTAAGAAGAAATTAGAAGATTATATGACTGAGAAGTATGCTTACACTGATGTAAACTACACAGATGTTTTCAGAGAGATGGCAGTAGTTGATTATGGTTATTATAAGAACCCAACTAAGAGATTAAAACAAAATAGTTTTTATAAGGCAGATATAAATGTTAAGCCTAATTTAGAACCACCTAAACCTAAATAGTTATAAGCAAAATTATAACAATGATTTAACCTATAATTATTTTAACTTAGATTTAAATATGGAGATTACTATGACAGGATTACTTGGAGCAGATGGAAAACCAATAGATTTTGGTAGTTATTTTAATCCAAAACAAGATGAAGAGTTTAATATTGGTTATCCAACCACAAACAATGCCAATAAAATAAATGCATTCAATAACGACGAAGATATGTTTGGTGTTAATGCAGATACATTATCTAACATAGGTACTGGGGCAGTTGGGTTAGCAAATGCATTCTTAGCCTACAAGCAATATGAGCTTGCAAATGATGCTTTTAAAGAGAATAAAAAAATGAACAGAAAGTCATATAATATGAGTGTTGGTAACTATAACCAAGATAGAAAAAGAGCAAACTCATATGATAGAGCACAAGGTGCTAACACTAGTGTTGGCTCTGGGTTCTTAAAACCGATAGGAGGCTAACTAGATGGCATCATTTAGAAGCACAAATATAAGCGCACCTACATTTCAAACATCTTTATCTGCTATAAATAATATTGATGAAATCAATAACAAATACAAGATGAGAAAAAGACAAGAGTTAGAAGATAGTTTGATGAACCAAAGACGGTTAGAAGATAAAGCATTTGAAACTAACAGAGATACAATTGCTAACACTAGAGATGTTGATCTGCAAAAGATGCAAGACTCATTTAATCTAGATAAAAACAATGCTAACATAGTTGCTAATTATGAATTATCTCAAAGCAAAATGAAGTCTGACAAAGCCAATACTGAAATGCAAATTAAAGCTAATGCTGATTTAGAAAATCTTAGACATAGGAATAATAAAGATCTTAAATACACATTGACTCCAGCACAAATTGACACTAAGAATATGATGAAAAAGGCATTAGAGGTTTCATCTGTTAAAACTACTGGTGAACAGAGTGCTATGAATAATGTAACTAAAACAGTAAATGGACTAACTGAGAAGGGAATTAATGTAACACCTGCATTGGCTAAGCAACTAGAGGCATCAATCTCAGCTGGTTCTAAAAACATAAAGAACCAAAGGAAGATGATTGATCTTAAAAAGCTATCACAGATGTTTCCTAACGCAGATTCTACTGCTCTTGAGTTTGCACATAAACTAAACCTAGAAACAAAAGATAGAGGAGTTGCTAGTAAAAAAGGTGCTATTGAATTGGATATTTTAGGTTCTGATTTAAACACTAAAATTACAAAACAAGATAAAGATAGAAGTGCCTTAAAAGGTAAAAACTTATCTAAGTTAGAAAGTAAGTTTAATCCATTAATGTCAAAACTAGAGGCAAGTGGTGATGAAGATGCATATTCTAAATTTATGAAATTCCTACCGCTAGTTAGTGATAAATTTCCAAATAAATCACATAACGAAATATACTCAATGTTTATGAAAACATATGCAAATGAGAAAAGTGGAATGTTAGATATATGGGATACTGACTTAGAAGATGCTATGGATCTATTTGCTAAAGAAAATAACATAAATGCATCTTTCTAAATAAAAAAACAACAAGGTTAATATATGTACTCTGAAAAAGGTTTATACACAGATGAGGAGTTATCATATATTGAAACTCCTCAGACTAAATCATTAAACAAACTATCATCAATAGGCAAAAACAAAGCTAGTAAACTTGGCTTTGCTGGACTAGATATAGAAGATAGTATTAAATTCATATCATCTATAGAAGATGGTGATAGTATTAAATCAGTAGATGGTAAAAACTATAAGCTTAATAATAAAGATGCATATGAAACATATAGACCACCATCTGAAGACAAAGAGTTTGATGATGCACAAAAGAGAAGAGTAGATAAGCAAAGATTTAGACTAGCTAAATCTCTTGGTGTTAAACCAGAAGACATATCAGCTGGAGATGTTTATCAAAGAGGTGCTTATGATAAGCTACAAACATACGCAAGCTTAACTAACGCAGATTTTGAACCAGACATCAGAGATCTAGAGTATTACAGAAATAATGCTTTGCCTAAGTTAACTCAAGATGAACCAATACCAGTATATGGTAAATTCCAAGACACAACTGATGTTGAGAATTATGGAAGAGGTCTGTTTGAGACAGATCTACTGAGCAACAACAACATTGGTTCTTTTGATAATAATGTTGAAGAGAATGCTTTTGCTGATCAAGAGATTGCTAGGAGAGGCGCAGATGGTCAAGACGGTTATTTTGGCGACCTAGTAGATAGGAGTCAGGCATCTTTTCATAGTCTCTTTGATAATGCTGTAGAAGGTATTGCTGATGGTACTGCATCCGCTGTAGGTGCAACTACTAACTTAGCTAAGAGTGTGTTTAAGAACTTTGACAAAGACTATCACTCACTTGATGTTGGAAGTGATGAATGGAATAAGTCTAGAGATGAGTTTAGTAAAAACAAAAAAGATACATTCAATGATATTAAAAGCTTTGGAGATAAAGCATCCAAGTTTGTAACAGGTACAGATAATCTATTATCTAAAGACTATAAGAAGCTACACGGTGTAAGCAAAAAAAGTATAGATGATATGGAGAGAGATAGCAAGCTTGCTGAGAAGGCTATGGATGATGGTAGATATGATCAAGCCTTCTTACACGGTATAGAGTATGCGCTACCATACTTAGCCGATTCATCTGCTGATATAGCATCATTTGTGAACCCATACACTTTTGCACTAGGTGTAACTGCTAGAGTTAATAGGAAGGCAAATGAGTTCTCAAAAAATAATGATGGTAAGAAGTGGAATGCTGGTCAGACAGCTAAAGCATTAGGTATAGAGTATGCATTAGCAAAGGCTGAACTTGGTCTAATTAAGAAGGTTGCTAAAGGTACTGGCTTAGGTCAAGGTTTATCTAAATTAGCAGATGATACCTTGTCTGGTGGTAATAAAGCAATATCTAAAACACAATCTATGAAAAAGAGAGCTGGCAATGTATTGCTTGGCGGAGCTGGAGAGTTTTTACAAGAGTATGCTGATGCATCTACAACTGATCTAATAACACAAAAAGAAGGTAGTAAAACATTATCTGATACATTGTTAAATAAAAATAATCTATTCCAAGCTCTTGTTGGTTCTGGTACTGGTGCATCTATGTCATTGGCTGGTAATACTGCTGGTGCAGGTCTAGATAAATATAACGATTCATATGAAAACAAGATATTGAAAAAACAATCTACTGCTCATAGTAATAATGAAATGGTTAGATTAAAAAGATCAGAAGAGGAGAAGATAGACTCTATATTAAATGAAGGTCAAGATGAAACTGGATACTTCACAGGTCTTGATAGATATGATGATATGTCTGGTTCTGTATTTAGTGAGATTAAGTTCAGACTTAAAGGTATTAAAGAAGATGTTGATAAGGCTGTTGCTAACGGTAAGACATCTAAAGATATACAAGATGAGATAGATAAGCAACTAAAAGATAAAAATGCTAGCTATCCAATAAACAAGAAAAACTATGATAAGCTCGTCCTAAAAGAGATTAAGAGGCGTGAAGATGCTAGTAAGAAAGATATATCAGATAGCAACATAGATGACAGCATAAATGATGATGTTAATAGTGCGTTCAAAGAAGAACCAATATCAGCAGATGTAGTAGTTGATAATACAGATAAAATAATTGATCTTGAAGGTAAGATATTATCTGCAACTAATACTTTTGATAATATGAAAAAAGATAAAAATGTAGATATAAATATTATAAACGAACAAGAGAGAATAGTAAATAAATACAAAGATGATCTATCTAAGCTTCAGAGTCCATCAGCCAATAATGTATCTGGTTCTAGGCTTACTATATACAAAGACGACTTTAGAGATCTATTAAATAATAGTGACATAAGTTTATCAGACAAAGCTATCATAGCAACTCCTATGAATAGTAGAGCAACTAATATACTAGCTTTTGGTGAAGACAAGTTATCTAAATCAATTAAGAACTTAGTAGATATTCCAATAAATGAATCTGGTTCTAATACATTTATACTATTGCCAAAAAAAGATAATGTATCTGCTGGTGGTAATTCAGAACATAGTGTTGCTATACAGAAAACTATAGCATCTATTAAAGCCAAGGAGAACCAAAGCGTAGATGCGTATACAATACCTTCTGATGCAATTAGGACATATAGCAAGGGTAGTAGAGATATTGACTACAGTAGGGTTATAGATGCCCTAGAAGCTAATGGATACACAGAGGCTATGATAGATGGAGATATAGGATCTGGCGTATTTACAAAAGGTGGTTCTGCTATAGATGGAGTTAACACTAAGACAATAGGTGACAAAACACTTAGTAGAATAAATAGTGCTAGATCTAAAGATATAAAAACAAATAAAACAAATAATGCAAATAATATATTTGTTGTTGAAAGAGATAGTAACAAAGCTACAATAACGAAGGACAATATCAAAGCAGAGGCAAATCTAGATAAAAGAATCGAAATTCAAGATACCGTAAAATATATTTATGATAAGAAAGGTGTATATAATAAAGCCTTTACTAATAATGTTGTACAAAGAGTACAAGCAACAATAGATAAGTTCCCAATAGATAGCAAGTCTTTACAGAATTTAACCAAGAGGAATTTACTTGCTGTCCTCGTAGATAGTGATGGCAAGCTACTTGATGGTATATTAGAGAATGCTATGATACAAGTTCCATTAACATTCAGAATGATGGATAATGTTAGTGATGACTTTGAAAACAAAAAAGATTTTGGTGAGAATGTACAGCTACAAGTTTACTACAATACACTCGGTAGAAATATTATTGATGCATCTGGCATAAGGGTTAACTTTGAAGTTGATAGTGAATCACAAAGATCTATACTTGAATCATCTCTAGGCGAAGCTATAACATCTGCCTTAATTGAAGCTGGTGTGTTTGAAGTTAAAACATTGAGAGAAGATGGTAAGACTACATCATACCTAAGAGATACTATCAAAGATGATAGCTCCTCAATAAGGAAAAAAATTGAAACATTTTTTGGTGCAGAAGGAGATGTAAAAAGTTTAGAAAAACATAATAAAGTTAATATTTTGGAGATTGGTTCTAATCTCTTAAAGATGAGCTACAATGTCACAAATGTAGAACAGCTTATGCCTACACAAGAACCAACCGTTAATAAAATTAAGACAAAAAACAACAGCAAGATATCTGAGAAGATGCAAGGCAATATCAATACTATGAATAATGTGCCAAACACATTTAAAGATATAGCTACTACTATTTTTAATATGCCAAAACACCAAGTACTTTCGCTTATGGGATATGTTGATTTAGAAAGGGTAGATTTAGATGGTATAGATAGCAAGACTGCTTTAAATGAATCATTATCTAAAGCATATAATGATGCTATGAAGGTGTATAGTAGAAATAAAGAAGGTAAACCCTTCTACTTTTCATATTTTTTCTCACGAGTTGGTAGATTGTTTATAAATGAAAATGTTATGAACCCAATCAATGATAAACAATTAGCTAGGAACATAATTAACTTTGGTGGTAAAAAACAAATAGTAACAGATGAAAATATGAATACTTTTTTCAGAGCCATTGGTTCTCAACTTGGAATAAAGATAGAACATCTAAATGACGATAGAGTTTCTGACGAAATCTATAGAATTGTAAATGAAAATATGAATCTTAATGATTGGGAGTTAACTCAGAAATATAAAGGTAAAGATGGATTAGCTAAGTTTATAGCATATAAAGAGCTTGCTAGATATATATCTAGAAACAAAGAAGATGTATTTGAAACAGATGTGCAGATGTCTGTAGATGGTTCTGCAAATGGTTTATTCTTTACATTTATGAACTTCATTGGAGATGTTGAACTGTTTAAGAAATATGCTAATGCATTGGGTATATTCATCCCATCATCTGATAATAAAAATGCATTTGAATATTATGAAAACAATGGTCTTGATGTATATAATATATTTGGTTCTAAATTAGGTGAAACTAAATATGATATGCTTGAGAGTTTTAAATCATATGAAGATGGTGGCAACCTACTGTCATCCGTTCTAAATAACACAATTGATACCATTCTTGGTAGCAAAACAACAGAACCACTAATTGGTATTAGAAAGATGTCTAAGCTACCTGTTATGATATTTAGCTATATGGCTGGCAAGAATGTTATTAAAAAAGATGTTGCAGATGCTATATATGATGATCTAGTAGATCTGATCAATTTTGGTAGCGAGAGAGAAAGCAAGACCGCTTTTAAAACATTGGTTGAGATAGCAAAGCCAAATCATAACATTTCAAAAAAAGAACTCCTAGATCAATATAATAAATTCGTACATTTTGGAATGAGTATAAAAAGCCCACAAGAAGGAGAGATCTTCTATATAGCTAAGAATGTAAACACTAAAGATGTGATAATTAGTAGATTATCTAATACATATGGTCAAATGATGTTCTTGATGCTAGAAAAGGAGTTGTCACCACTAAAGACTAAGTTGACTATTGTATCAGATGCTCTATCTATAGCTGGTAATTCACTTGCTGATTTTAAGAACCAACATATGATAAAAAAGAACTTTATCAAAAATAGACCAGAAGGAACCAAACCAGAAGATATAGTATATTTCTTTGATAATATAGATACTTTTTTCAACACACCTGATGGTTCTCTATTGCCATTGTCATCATCTGATTTTATAGTTAGTAGAAATGATAATGGAACATTTAAAGGGTTGACTAATAATGATATAGCTATTGGTGCTAGGTCTTCACATATAACTTATGCTGGTTCTGCTGTTAGGATAAATCAATCATCAGATGCATCTACAATGGGCAGCATACACGATAAAGCAGTTGATGGTATGTTGCCTATGTTTGATGGTATATACACTAATATTAATGATGCTAAGACATTGCAAGATGAATACAATAAATCTGCAAAGTATGAAAATTATAATCATATAGGAACCACAATTGAATCACTTGAGAGATCACTAGAAACATATAAATCAATATCACAATACATAACTAATTATCTAAAGAAGGCAGATGACGGTGAGATTAAGATAACAAAATCTGCAAGAGAGAAGTTGGTTAATGAGCTTGATAGAATGAAAGTAGATTTTGAGATTGGCAAAAGCAAAACTAAAAATAGTCCAGAAGTATTAAGCATAGTATCTTTTATATCAGAGTTAAAAAGTATGCTTGATAATGTAAATAGGATGAAAGAAGAACTAGGCTTTTCAGAGGCATCTATACAACAGATCTCTGGAGCTTATGATATGGGTGATACATCTCCTAACTTTGGCTACTCAGATATAGATGTCAATGTTAAAAATGAAGTTCCAATAGATGTTAAATCTAAGAAGCCTGTTAGAAAAAATAAAACATTTAACGAAAAAGCCAATGAGGAGAAGGTCAATAAAGGTAATAATGCTAAGAATAAAAAGATAAAAGATACATTGTCATCACTAAAAGGTCAATATGATAGTAAAGATAAAGATGGTTTTGTATTCTTAGAAGCTATAGCTAATGAGCTAGATGCTCTATTTGGCAAAGGCAAGATAAAGATAAACATAGGTAGAGATACTAGAGACTCAGATAATACATTTAATGAAAAAAATCTAACTATAAACTTATCTGGTAAAGATAACTCTTACATATCCGATAGTAAAAATAAGAATGCAATACACGAGATATTGCACGCTATGACATCTCTTGGTTTAAACACAGAGAGAGAAGCACTTACTAAGTACACTAATCTACTTAGGAGAATACATAAGAAAGAGTTTTCATCTATATCCTTTGAAGATGCTATTGGCAACAACTCATTATCTAAACAAGATCTAGCATTAATATACATAGCAACTAGAAAGAACAATATAATCGCACAAAAAGAGCTTGTTGCAATCTTTGGTTCTGATTCTGACTTTAGATCATACTTAAGCAAAGCGGTTGATTCATCTGTTGAAATGAATATAGCATTAAAAGCATTCAAAGCTATTATATCTATAATAAATCAAACTATAGATAAACTGATTAAGAAATCAGAATACTTCAGGAGAGTATCTGATAGCGAAGGGTTAACTACTACTGGTAAAAAAGCTAGAAGTGATAAAGCTAAGAAGATGTATAAAGATATTTTCCACGAGATAGATAAAGCTAAAGATATTAGTAAAGAATATATTGATGCTATGAACACTAAAGATAAGAATGATGAAGATCTTAATAGTCCATCTTATTCGATCAAAGATAGCGATATATACAATAGTTTAACAATACTCAACAAAGGTACAGTAGCTACTGATGCTGTTGCTTCTAAGTACCTTAGAAGGTTATATAACAGCAATCTAACTAAAGCATCTATAGTAGCCATATCAGATGGATACAAAAAGCTATATGAAGAACACCCAAGTGTTAGGCACATAGCTAAGTTTATGAGAGATAATATCATTGAATCTGATTTCATAAAGAGAGTATTAGTTGATAATAACTTAGATGGAAGTGTTGATAGAAATACAATAGATAAGTTATTGACTCTTGACCAGAAGAACCAAGAGAGAGCTAACAACGCATCTAAAGAAGAGCACGATGATACGATGAATACATTTGGAGATCTATCAAAAGAGGATCAACAGCTATTAACTAAATCTTTTTTGTCTAGTGATATCAAAGTATTGTTTGATGGTTCTGTATTGCAAGATGTTTTTTATGAGTTTATCAATATGGATAAAGATGAACAAGCAGATTACTTAGCTCAACGAGTAGCGCACATAAGTAAAACTAGTGGCAAAATAGATAAGAAATTGCTTACTAAGATAATTAAAAACTCTGGTCAATTTGCTATAAACAAAAACGCAGATGTAAATGGGTATGTCTTCCACAATGCGATATCAATTGGTCGTCAATTTAAAATAGATGATCAAGATGTAGTAAGTGACATAGATATACTAATAAGCCTATCTGCATTGTACGAGTCTGGTGGTTCTGCTCTTCTTAAAAAGATCGATAAGAAGAAGCTTGAAAAGCTATCAGATAAACATAAAGCAATAGAAGCCTATCAGTTTGATTACTTTGGTTCTGATAGATATAAAATTAGAAAAGGGTGGTTCGTAAATAATCATCATAGAAATTACCAAATAATCTTTATGGATAAAAAAGAGTACAGAAGAACCAAAAAAGATAGTGGATACAAAGTAATTGGGGAGAGAGATGGTCTACTACTTGTTAAAAGAGTTGATTTATCTGGAGCATATGTATCAGGTGCATTATCATTAAATAGTGCCACTCCTACTGGATATCAAATACCAAATAGTGATAAGGTCAAGAGTGTTGAGAAGGGCATAAAGATGTTTGGTAAGAATGCTGTGCCTAGAAGAGGATATGTTGTCAGAGAGAAGGATGGTATGCCTGTAGAGACATATGAAATTACAGGTTGGAACTATGAAGTAAATAATGAAGATAAGAACCAACACTCTGAAATGGATAACAACATAGTAGATGTGATATCTAAAACATACAACTCTGTTATGGTTAAGTCATCTTCATCAATGTTAAATAATGAGATAATGAAAAAATATTCATTGAACTTTATAAGCGATTCACAAATACAAGAGGGTGATGATGTTGAAGTAGAGCAATATACTAAAGAAAGTAAAGAGCAACTAAAAAAAGAGCTTGATGAAAAGAATCCATTAATATTTACATTAGAGGGGTTTGATGATGACTTCGGAGTTGGTGATAATGTAGAAGGATATGTTAGAGTTGATCCAAAGGAGTTCTCAATAAGCAAGAACTTATCTTTTGCTGGCATAAATGATACATCTGTTTTATATGTAAAAAAAGGAACCAACGATATCCTACTAGGGTATAAAGAGAACTTTATATTTGACAATAGAAATGTTAGATATTATGAGACATTATATAAAGGTATAGTATCTCAAATGAAACAAAATGTTACAATTAAGAGCCCAGCTGTACAAAAAGTTAATCTTCTTAGTAATATGTTTATACTTAGTGTAATTGGTGTCCCAGTATATGATATTATCAAATACGGAAAAGAATTTAATGATAATAAAACTAAGTATGATAAACTTAGTATGAAAATAGATTCATTAGAAAGAAGAAATAAAGCAAAGAAAGATAAAAAAGTACAAGATAGAATAGATAAGCTTAGAATAAAACTAGAAGAGAATCCACTACATAAGACCTCAAATGCAGGCTTATTTCAGACAATAGATAGTCAGTTAAGAAGAGACAATATGATATCTAATGATGCCTTTCTATCAGAAGTATCAAATATCGTAGACAAAATGGGTCTTAATAAACATAATGAATATGTTAAGAAAATTAAGAAACCATTAGAAGTCCTTAATAAAAAAGTCAAAATAAAAGATAGTGATACTAGTATAAATGACTTGTCTAAGAATCTTATAGAAAACATAGTGTCAATGGACCCAACAATAGGAAATCTATTATCTGAGCTATATATGTCAAGAAGATCTGCTACTGGCAATACGGTTGGAGTTGGCGTGTCAATGATTGATCAAGCATCTAGGCATATGCTACTTAGCTATTTGCTTTCAATAGGACAATCACAACAAGAGGCATCACAGATGGCACTTGATGTATTTGTTGACTACAGAAGGAACCTACCAAGAGAGCTTAATGTATTTTCATCATATGCTTGGTTCCCATTTATAACTTGGTATATGAGGATACAAAGAGTATTGATATATCTACTAATTAACAAACCAGTATCATCTATAATTGGTCAGGTGTTAGTATCTGGTGATGTAGATACATTTAGATCTAATATAGTTGAAGCTGGATTTGATGGGCTTAAAGGTGGTCTTGGAGCTGAAGAGCTAGGTACATCTCTTGTACCAGCCTTCTATAGATAGAGATTAAGTATCTCCATCTGTTTTTATACCAGCATACTTTGTACGCTTCATAATTCTCAACCCAAGGCTATATCTTTTACATTGAACACCTTTAACAGATCTCCCAAGTAATTTAGATATCTCTAAATCAGAATAGTTACCACTAACCAGCACAGCTAGTTCACCCTTTTCATCATCAGACCAAGGTGCGTGATAGTTACCAGATCGCTTAGATGAATCTATACTTTTGTTATTTATGATCTGTCTTAGTTCATACAATTTATCTTTTTCTACTTCAACCTTTTTTAGTGGTTCTTGTTTTGTATTAACAACATCTAGTCTTGCAACCTTATTTCTAAAACCATATAACCATTTTCTAAACATACTTAGCATTGTGTAATCTCCTTCTACTCTGCCATTTATTTATCTTTCTTAATACTTTTATCTTTTTTGATATAGTATTATATTTATCTAATAATGATGTAGCTTCATAGTGGTATAGACCACTTTTAAGTATTGCCACATCAAAACTATCTCCGTGAAAAATCTTAAGTAGAAATATAACTGTCATAGTTGTATCAACTCTTCTTAAGCATTCATCGCAGAACCTACCTTCTGATATTGGGGTTCTATCCATCATCTCACATCCATATAGATGTGTTTCATAACATCTATATTGGTTAACCTTCTCCAGATATTCTGACATACTCTGAATAATTTTGGATTAACTTAATTACCCTCTGCCTACCGTTGGCAGTTATATGACATTGCCAAGCACAGTTCTTTTGTGACCATTTAAAAGATAATGATTTTAGATATCCTTGTGCTTCTGGAGATGGAGTTTCGTTTAAGAATATTTGATATCTCTTTTCTCTGTAGTTTGTTACAACTTTGAACAGATCATAAACATCTTCTTTATTTTCTAGTCTATCAAGCATCTCCATCTTTTTCAATCTAGCCTTAGCATCTTTAATGACCTTAGTGTTGTTTTTAGTTATAAACATAGGGCAACGACAATCTATGCTATGCCTTAGATCTTTCATAAATTCATCATCAGCATTGTTGAGTTTACTAATCTGCTTTAGCTTTTCATCTATTGTGTCTTTACCTCTCATAATCTTATTTGATGCTAGTTGTAGTATATGGTTCCTCTCTAGCATAGCCACCCTCTCTCGTAGCTTAGGAATTACATCTTTGTCTGTTGACAATATTACCTTCTTATCAGATAGATCTTTTTTGATTTTATCTATCTTGTCATTGTAGTAGCTATGCGCTTCATTGCTTCTACTTCTTGCTATGTCATTAGCTTTTTGGTGTTTATCTACATTTATATTGCCACTTCCAGTTATCAACACACTAAAGCATCTTGATAATGATGTTAATCTACTTAGTGTTTTCATTAAGTATCCGTGATAAAAAAAGTCAAATGACTTTTTAAATATCTCTACTTTTGCATCATTGTCAACCAATGGAGATAACTTATCGAATGCATCTAAGATATTTTGAGCAAACAACTCTTGCTCTCCATTCGCCATCTCTTCTGGCTTTGTGCTTATATTCCTATATGCATTCATAGCCATACCATAATCAATTGCTATTAAAGCTCTTGCTTCAATCTCTTTTCTATAATCTTTCACTAATAACCTTTTTAACTAGTTCAAATCCATTGTCATAGTTTGAACCAAAGATAGATATATTTCTTCTATCATCTTCTGTTATGTCGTCTTTTGACACTACTCTTTCCTCTCCGTTGCAAATAATAATGTCACCATCTCTAATAGATGTTTTGTGAACATTAACTATTGTTTTTATAAACATACACTTATCCTCTGCTATAAAGTAAGTTTGATATATCTTTTGATTTGATATGAACCACTATGTCGTCTCTATCTAATCCATCAATATGATCAATTATATCTATGATTGTTTGTATAACCCAATCATCTTTATTAACTATCTCATCTATAGTTAAATCATTTATCCTTAATGCTACATATTTTATTATGATCTCATAATATTCCAATATGGTTCTATGAAACAATAAGTCAACTACTGGATGCTCAAACGATGAGAAGAGATCTGCATTATGCCACTTGATCCACCAAGACCATTTGTTTGTCTTTGAGTAGTTTTTAGCAACATATCTACATATATCTTTTATATCTATTCCAATAGCATCTTCATCATTTAATAAGAAAAAAGCTTGTTGTGAGAAGAGCATCTTTGATATAAAATCTTGTTTAATCTTCTCAACCATATCTGGATACACATATGTAATATGACCTTTTTTCACAAATGAGTGCCATACTACATAGTTTATGTTACCTCGTCTAATTGAAGCATTAATCTTAACTGCATCGATATAGTGATCCTTTGACCACATATCAACTGTCTGTCTATATTTTGCCATCTTTCCTATCTTTTAAATATAATCTAAACCAGATTAACTGTATCAAAAAGGTATTAACAAAACTAGATATAGATGTTATCACAACAGCAATCTCTATTGGTTCCATCTATATAAATGTGTCATAGTCTTTCAAGGCTTTATCTATATCGTTAAAATTAAAGCCATACTCAATCATAATTTTGATTATGTCTACAGAGTAGCCTTCATCAAAACCACCTACATCTTCTATCCTCTTTAGCATTTCATAATAAGCTTCATCTTTTGAGATGCTTAATGAATCTAAATATACATCTTCATCTATCAATCTTTTACCTCTCTCTCTTCATTTTCAACTTTTATAATTGTATGTATTATAAAAGCTACTATAAAAACAAAAGCACATATCATCATTGGCACTATTAAATATGACAGAATCATAATAGCTATAGAACCAGCAATTAACAAAGGTATTATTAATATGATCTTTATCATATCCATTTTAAATCCTTAACAAGTTTTATATTTATCATAGTCTCCACATTATCTGTAGTATGTACTACAGGTGGTTTATATATGAATGTAAGTATATCATCATCTTTAATATACTTCTGTATAACTATAAGATCTGCTATCCATTTGCCAATCATAGCACAACTATCAGCATCTATCTTCCTATTGTTATGTCTAACTATTTCAAACACAATTGCCACATTGTTGGTTCCTATCTCTTCTTTAGCCAATGGTATTGACCAGCCTAAGAGTTCAGATACTAACTTTGTTTTTATTCTAGTCTTAGACCATCTATACCAGTATGGCAGGTTGTTAATAGTACACAACCTGTTTTGCTGTTTAGATGTTCCACCTATCTTAGGGTATGGTATTGTAAAGTCTAAAATAACTTCCACTACATCCTACCAGACATTACTTTCTTTTTTAGTTGCTTTGCTAGTCGCAAGTCTTTTGATGCTTTTTTTTGATAACTTTTCTTTTGCCTCTTCAACATCTTTATCTGATGCATCAGCTGGAAGAACCAGAATGATATCATTTTTAACTTTAACAGAACCAGAGTAGTCATCTTCAAACTCTGTTACACCAACATATACTTCTTTGCCTATCATATTTTCAACCCACATAGCATCTACTGAATCATCAAAGTGTTTAATCTTTTTGATTTCAAACTCTGGTTCTATATTTAAAGCTTCTGTAAACATTTTAAGAATACGAACTCCAATAGACGGTGTACCATTCTTCTTGATCATATTTGTCTTAAAAAAGAGATTACCATCTCCTTCACAATTAATATGAAGGCTCTTTGCTTGTTCATTGCCCTTTAATATAAACAACTCACCAATAGTTAATTTATGTAGACCAGTTACTAGCGCACCTCCAGTACTCGTTGATGTGTTATCTAGCTCATCTTTTGTAATCCCTAATTCATCCCATACATTTTTCATTTATTGCCTTTTATTTTTTCTAATATATCTGAGATTCCTACATCTTCAGTATATGGTATTTCTGGTTCTAATGAACCACCTCTGTTTTTAGCTGATATATTTGATGTTGGATCACATCTAAACACTCTGCTTCCATCGTCTTTCACCTCTATATTTATAACTGTGTCATAAAAAGAGATGAACCTGTCTTTTGCTTTCTTACCAACTATTAGAGGAGATAGGTACTCAACAACACCTTTAGTATCACTACTATCTAATGCTATTATTATTACATTTGTATTGCCTATGTCTCTAAATAGTCTTCCCATTTTGGCAAGTAGCTTACCATAATCAGTCCAGAACTTACCAGCATTCTTACCTTCATATTCACCACTGCTCTCAAGCTCATCTTGTATCATTGATGATATCTCAGATATACTATCAACAGCTAATGTGTCATATTTATGTATTATGCTCTTTGCAAGCTCATAGGCTTCTTTGGTTTCTGCTATAGTTGACACTCTTATAGTATCAACATTCTTAACATCATTTAATGACATCTCACCTTTTTCAGGTGATATCATTAATACTTTACCAGCAGTTTTGAGTGTAGATGTTTTACCAGAGCCACTAGCTCCGTATATAATAATCTTAGCTCCACTTTCTTTTGCTAATTTATATGTACTCTGTACTTCCATTTGGTGTTCCTTTTTGTGTTTATAATCATATAAAGTTTAAATCTATTCTACCATTAAGCCCTCCTAAGTAATGTATTTATTTCTGTTTCTTCTAATGGTTCACTCAGCATTGAGTTTACATATATTACATTTCTTTCTATATCACTATATTCTACATTTATATCTTTCATAAACTCAATGAATTTATATATCTCTTGGTTCCTATTGCCAACTGTAACATTTGATATTATATATTTAATGAAGCCATTAACTCGTATATCATTTGTTGCTACATTTTCATTATCAACTCTAACGCTTATCTCTTTAATGCTTTTGAATTTCTCATTTTCATTAATGAACATAGTTGCATCAATCATAATGCCTTTACGATTAACATATACCTCAGCATCTTTATTTACATACCATATCCTACTAACATTCCTAGTAGCTTTATCATAACAAGATAAGCCTAGAAATGATGCTATTTCATCATACATATACTTATGCTCTTCATATGTACAATAAAACATAGTTGATGTAGGCATCACAATTCTATACCTATCGCAGATAGAACCATTCTTTTCAACCTGATGTGACTTTGTTGTATATATTATATACACATACCCATCTAATAGCTTCTTAGCTATGTTTAAATCTAGACCATCATCAACATCAAACGCTATGCAGTTTTGACCACTAATAAAGTTATCTTGTCTTCTGTGACCGTTTGGTGCTTGTTTGCTTGGTTCAAAATGAGCCAAACAAAATGAATCTACATTAGGTGAAACTATTAGATCTTCAATCGTATTGGTTCCATTATCATTCTTAAAAAAAGATACTTCATATGGTGTAAAGTTAATAGCCTTCTCTTTTTTACCAGTCTCAGATGGAACAGATACCACTATCTTATCTAGCTCATTAGATGATATATCCTCTATTGATAATTTCTGCAAACTACTTCCAGCTATAGTTAATAGTTTATTGTGTCTAAGGGCATACTCTTTAAGAAGATCTATGTTTTGCTCATAGCTCCTATTGCTAAGGTTAAGCTTCTTCATAATATCAACTTTGTATATTGGTTCTGGACTATTAAGTAGTAGTTTATATATTAGCTCAAATTCCATTACATTGTTAAATATAGCTTTTACTGTATCCCTAGTCTTATTAAATAGTTCTATAGCATATTTGGTATGCTCAGCCTCTATCTTGTCTTGTAGGTCAAGTATGGCTATTATACTAGCAATCTTTTTAACCATAACATATGAGTGCTCATCTAAAGGTATTAGATCATCATATATGTTTTCATTTCTTTTATCTAATAATGAGTCTTCAAACTCAGATAACAACAACAGCGACTTAGATGTAAACTCAATTATATTGAATGCATTTTTTATACTTAAGTCATCTTTAGATATTAATGATTTACCAATTGGCATAATTGAATATGCTTCTATCAAATCATCAATGTTAATATTTTCAACATCTTTTTTATATGACTTAGCTACATCTTCGTGGTATATGATGCTTCGTCTATACATACCAGATTGTATTATGTTTTTAAAGATATCCATTTTATCTTTAGTATCGTTAATCCCTACACTGGTTCCATACGCTAACATATTTGTTGGTATGCCATATATAGATTTCCTACTTTCTGTACCAGCATCTCCTTGTATCAACCGAGCCATAATCTTCCCATCGTATGCTTCTTTTAACATATTCAAAGCATTCTGTTTTCCAATATGATCACCTAGCTCATCTATCTCTATGTTTAATGAACCAATCTGTGCTTCACTTATAAACAGAGATGCTATATATATTCCTATGTCAGATGACTGTATACCAACAAAGTAATCCTTTGGTGCTTTCTTTTCATATTCAACAGGTATATTAAACCCTTCTGTTGATATCTTTTTAATTACATTTGGCATAGATGATATTATTTTGTCAAATGGTTTTTGCATAACATCTCTAACAAAGTTCTTACCACCAGCTGATGGAATAAGAACCAATGAGTAGAAATTTACATTCTCTAATTCATCTTTATCTATGTTGTATGTTTTATAGTTACAGGCATTTGCTAGTATCGCACCAAAGTATAGAGCTGTTATTTCAACTCTCTCTCTAGCTATATGCCTATTATGCTTACCAACACCATAGTCTATAAGCTTATTGTAGTTATCCATTATTGCCATCAAAAGTCCTTTATAGATTGGACCATTGATTTCTTATTGTAATATCTACATAAGTAGTTAACGCTACAATATGTTTCACACTTTGTAGGAACACTTGTTCTATTTATCTTTCTGAACCACTTCTGTTCACATTCTGGTGGTTCCTTATCTTGTTCAAGATATAGATCCAGCAGAGATAACTTATCTACAAGCTTGTCATATATAAATTCATTATCTAAAACATCTAGAGCTATTCTCTCTTGTACTGGTTCATCTAGTGCAGAGTTCGCATCTTTATAAAACATATTCAATGCTAAATCAAATGAATAACCTTTATACTCTTCTATATTGGATAAGATAAACTTTTGAACCTGTAGTTGCCAAAAGTAACCACTAGCTTCATAATCTTTTTTAACCATAATACCAGAGAATTTTTTAGTTAATTTGTGGTCAGATAAATAGATAATCTTTTTGTCATTATCTATCCCAAAATAATCTATTGTTGCTGTTACATCCCAGTCGTTATACACATTGATTAATCTTACCTTCTTCTCAACTTCAACATTTTCAATGCCACTAAAGATTACCTCTAATCCTCTATGAAAGACAGAACCAAGAGTTGACTGATCTGTTTTACTTGATCTATTTGATACAATATCTTTCTTGTGTTTGATAATTAAGAAATTCTGTATATCATCATTACCAAACATACTAGCTGTGAAGATCTTATCTTTTGTTAGATCATACTTATATAAAGAACTATCTAATATGTGCTCTTCTATATTTATCATTCTTATCCTTTTAATTTAAAATGGTATATCATCATAATCAATATCTATGTCTATCGTCTCTTGTTTATATTCTATCTTATCAGATATTATATAAGGCGACATAGATCTAAGCCAAGAATCTTCTTGAGCTACATAATACAATGAATATAACTTTTTATTGTTAATAACACACTTCTTGGCAAGTGTCTTAAATGTTTTTATTATCCTACTCTCGTAGATAGGAAAATCATTTATGAATTCAATCCAAGCATCTACTATTTTAGTAATTTGACTCTTATTATATCTCACTTGGTTCTGTCTTTTGTTTATTTCAAATACAACCTCCATAACAATATATAAATCTTTTGATGTTTCAAAATGATACTTCAGATCGTCCACAGATAGCTCTGGTATCATTTTGATGTTCTTCTCAACCTCAGCTATTGCCTTAGAGACTTTGTCTCTTGTGATCTCGTGTAGACCACTTTCACTAGTTATCTTCTTAACTATACTAAGAGCTACTCTCTCCTTCTCTTTGGATAGCTTCTCCTTGTAGTCTTTTGAATATCTCTTAACTGGCATATATGGTTCATTATGATAACCGTGTGTCTCAAGAATCTTTGATACATCTAGTACTTCAAAGTACTTTTTGCCTTTATGTGGTCTAGCACCACGACCTATAATCTGCATTATTAAAGACCTTACAGGTGATGGTCTTATTGGAACCACAAGCTCTATGTCTGACACATCAAAGCCTATTGATAGTTTATTCATACTAACTAAGCAATTACAAGATATTTCATCATCTGACAACAGAGATGTTTTAATACTGCTTCCATCTTTAAATAGCTTAAGCATCTCTTTACTTTTTTTACTATCTGATTTAGAGTGGTAGCTATATGCTTTATATCCATCCATAACTAATGCCTCAGCCATCGCATCGCAATGCTCAATACTACTGCAGAACACAATTGTTTTTTTGCATTTGGCATTTAGTTCATTCATAGATGATATAGTTAGTGATATAATATTGTCTGTATTATATATTGATGATATGTCAACAGATGAATAGTCATTGTTATTTAATACTTTTAATTGTGTCAAATCTATATCATTAACAAAACTAGGAACATAATATCTAGCCTTAACTAAAGCTCCTATCTCTTCTAAATATTTAATCTCTGAAGCTATAATGTAATCATCTACATCTGGGAATAGATATCCTTCTGAATCATATGGCGTAGCTGTAAACCTAATAATTGGCTTAGAACCAACAACACTCATTATAGAAGATATGGTACTGGTGTTGTAAAACTTATGACCTTCATCAATTATAATGTAATCAACATCTCTCAATATACCTACAATATCTTTCTTATCTAGTCTTGCAAATATAGTTTGTATCATACCTATGGTGGTTCTTGCATCTATGTTAAATAGATCATCCATACCAGATTTAACTACAGATACATCAACTCCTAATGATATTGCTCTATCATATAGCTGTTCTATTAGATCAGATATACCAACCATAACAATATGCTTTGATGTTTGTAATGTATTAACTAGTTTCATTATCATAAATGATTTACCACTAGATGTTGGTGATGATATCATTATGTTTTTATTGCCACTATCTAATGAATAGTCTATTGATGATACTGTTGTATCTTGAAATGAATATATATTATCCATTATTTTTTCCCCAAAAAGATTTTTCTGATAAGCCTTCAAGCATTGCAAATACAGTACTAGTAGTTGATTTGTGCTCATATATATGATTTATAAATACATCTTGCGAGCTAACAAGACAAATCTTACCTACATATTTAAACATCATATTCCTTCCAATATTTTATTTTATATAGATTACCACCAACAAGAGATAATCTAGATATACTGCCTAGCATAAAATAATCATATGATAATTTATTAGCAAATAAATGTTTTAATTCTTTTCTTTTATCAGGTATAAATTTTTCAATACTTTTAAACATTATATTGGTTCCAAAAAGTTTTTTTTGATAAACACCCATTTACTGGGCTAGTGTAAATAAATAGCTTGTAATCATATATATGATCTATTAGTGTACTATGCTTCCTAGAAACACAAATATAACTTACCATTTTAAACATTATATTTGCTCCAAAAAGTTCTTAATGATAAGCCTTCAGTCATTATGAATCTAGCATTAACAGTTTGTTGATGATCATATATATGATTGATTAGTCCGCTATGTTCTCTAAAAATACATATACAACCTAATAGTCTAAACATTATATTTGTTCCAAAAAGATTTTAATGACGAGTTTCCACTTATTGTAAATCTAATATTATTATGGAATACATGACTATACATATGATTTATAAATGTACTTCGTGTTTCAAGAAGATAAAGATTACCCATATATTTTAGCATTATATTCTCCCCAAAAAGTTTTTTCATATAAGTTATCATCAAGAATAATTATTCTAGATATAGTATGTAACTTAGAATATTTATGTGATAAATTATTATTAAATAAATGTTTTAATTCTTTTCTTTTATCAGGTATAAGTTTTTCAATATTTTTAAGCATTATCTTGACTCCAGAAAATTTTTTCATATAAATTACTATCTATTAAACCTAATCTACTAATTGATGTATTGTATTTTGATCGAGTAGGAAGATAAGACATATAGTTATGTCGTATTAGATTATTTCTAGGTGAATATGTTTCTATTTCTTTAATCATAATATTAACTTTAAAAAGGATTTTCTGTATATGTAAACCCATCACTAAACCATTGGTTCCAAAATGTCTTTACATTTGTATTATTTAAAATCGTCAACTTGTCAGTAGAGAAGATCTTAGGCATATTATTTTCAATTGCATATTTATGTGGTATCATAGATAAATTTTTATCTGAATTATATTTAGATACATTAAACATATCTCTTCCAAAAAGATTGATATAATAAATATTCATTCAAATTTAATCTTCCAGTTGATTTATCATTATTTGTCATAGTACCAAGACCCAACATATAAATATGTTGGGTTAAGCCGTCATTATCTGTCCTCCAAAAATATGTTTTTATATATTTAATCATAACATCTCCAAAAAATTTTTCTATATAATATATTATATCTAGAGTCATATTTATTGATACTTTTCATTTGATTTGAATTAACTTTTTTAAACATTATATTTATTCCATTTATCCATGCTTTGTTGTATTGATTTGCTATTGCTCCAAAAACTATAATATGATAATTTATTTAACATATTAAATCTAAATACAACATAGCCATCAGAATTAAATCCTTTATATTTATGCTTTATAAACAAAGTAGAACCATTATGTGATATCTTATCTATATTTTTAATCATTACATTTACCTCATATATTGGTTCCAGAAAGCTTTTTTATTTGTATCATTTATAATTGTTAGTTTATTACCACTATGTTTATGAGATATCATATAAAAGCTTGTTGCTGCCGTATATTTAAATACATTAAACATATTCATTCCAAAACATTGCTCTATAAAAATTGTCTTCAACATTAATTTTAAGATTTATAGAAACATATTCCCTAGATGCTTTAAATATACTTTTAAACATTATATTTATTCCTATATATTTTAGCATTATCTGCCCCAGAAAGTTTTTATATATGAACATTTATTCGATAAGGCTAACCTATTATATGATTTATCACAATTTATAATAGTTGTATAAATCATATAAGTATGTTGTATTAAATTACTATTTCTTGTATCTTGAATTGAGTATCTATTTATATTTTTAATCATATTCACTCCAAAAAGATCTTTTATGTAATTTATTATACATATATTCACATCTGTAAAAAACTAAAAAAATATTTTCTCCATAAATAGTTTTCATTCGATATCGAAAAGTATCTGAGCTAACTTTTTTAAACATCTCTATTCCAAAAAATTTTTCTGTGTAGTATATGTAATGATCTATCTTTAATATTACACTTCATTTTCTTTAATGATTTTTTATATCTATAATAAGAGAACCCAACTCGCTTCTTAATCGCTTTATGCATAACTCCTCCAATATATTTTTAAATATATCTATATTGGTTCCAAAATAATTTTTTAGGTCCATAGGCATTAAAAAACCTATAGTCATATGTTACATTTGCATATTTAAATCCATTATTATAATAATCATACAACTTGTTATAACCTTTATAAACGATAAACATATTTATTCCAATATAATTTATCTATTAAAATAATCCTATTAAAGTTATTTGTAAAATCCAATCTAGAGCCATTATAGGTATATGAATATTTAAATGTTAATTTATTAGATATTTTATTATTAATAAGTCTTTTATACATAACTATTCCAGCGATTCCAACTAAGATGATATCTATTAGATAAATAATATGAAATATTTAATCTACTATCATTATAAGTATATGAATATTTAAATGTTAATTTATTAGATATTTTATTATTAATAAGTCTTTTGAACATATTTACTCCAACGATCCCAACGAAGATGACCTCTATTGAATAAATGATATGAAATATTTAATCTATAAACACCATATTTATAATTATTAATTTTTTTATACATATCTATCCAAATCTATTATTTCTACGATAAAGGCTAGAAGAGTATAATTTTATATTTTTAAGCATAGCATTTATTTAATGCTAGCTAATAATAATTTATGATATATGTTAACATACCCTCTAGCTATCGATAGAGACATTTTACTATCCCAGATAGTAGAGTTCATAGGACTATTTAAATTGCCGTATGATAGCTCTGAGATACCTATAATAGAGTTTTTAATATGAGAACCAGTACAAACACTACTTCCACTACTAGATACATTTGGATGCATTACATTTGATAGCAACGGCAACACATTGCCATCTTTTTTTGAGAACCACCCGTATGTAGGTATGATTATACTACTATCTATCATACTTAGTTCAATTGACCAATTGTTTATTGTAGTTAGGCTACTACCATCTTGCATCTTGCAATTAAACAACATCTCTTCAGCAATAGTAATTAGTTTGACATTATCGTCAACTTTGATATGGTATTCATCAATGTGATCTACAATTTCTCTCATCTCTTCTGGAGCCATTAGATACAACTCTGGGTCCTTGCTTTCATCAACTGATAATGATATATTTTTGACTTCCAAGGTCATAATAGCTTCTTCAGCTGTCTTTGTATGTTTCTTTATTGGCTTAGTTGTGCTCAGATAAACAGCAACCTTTATGTTTGTTAGAGTTTTGAATTTGTTCAGTTTAGAAATGACATCATAAGATAATAAATTGTGAGGCTTATTATCATTGTCTATGAATATTAATCCATAGAATAGATCATTTTCCATACTTAATCTTAGTAGCTCTATCATACCATCGAAGTTTTTAGCCTTAAACATAGATATGTTAAAGTTAGGCATTTCACCTTTTGCATTTAATGACATATCTTTATTATCTATTGTTGTTTCATATATTCCGTAATCATACGAAATATTATTTGACTTCACTATACCCTTGTTTTCAACGACATAGTTTTTAAATTCAGATATTTCGTCTGACAACATTTTATTTAACACTAGACTCATCATGTCTCCTTTTAATTTTGGTCTAGCATAGGGACGAACCCTATACTAGCTTTTCTTTGTTGGCATAAGCAACACTTAGTAGCTTGTAGTCTGTAGCTACAAGTTTAACCTTCTCTATCTCTAGATTAAAGATGTCATTCCCTACATTTATGTCTTTTAAAGCGTGTAGTTTCTTGCTGATAGCTTTTACACTATTGCTTACAATCTCTAACTTATCTTCTACAGTTAGGAAGTCTGTATCAACTGTTGTATCCATTTCTGGTTCTATAGTTGAATACATCTCTCTGATGCTTCTAATAGCATCTACTGCCTCTTGTAGCTTGTCTCCATCAGATACTGTTTGATCTGTTAAAATCTCAGTTAAACTTCTGTTAGAAGCTTTTTCTTGATCTTCTGCTCCAGAACCGCCACCTGATGATTTAATCTCTTCTTTACTTGAGATCACTACATTCACAGTTTGTGTGAATAAGTCGTTTGTTGATTTTACTTCAACACCGTTCTTAGTAGGCGTAACCTCAACCTCTGGTATAATACTATCTAATGTAGCATTGTCGATTCTGTTCTGAGCCTCAATGGCTTGTGCAATGTTCATACTATCCCTTTTAAAAAAAATGTAAGCACTATGGCTTCATAAATAAAACTATTAAAGTTCTCTTTATGAAAGCATAGTGCAATTGAAATACTAGGAAAGACCTAATATTTCTTTAGCCACTTGGCGACATCTGCCTTTTTGATCTTAAGAAGTTCTCTATTTTGCATTCTCTCGAATCCAATTATTGGATCTTCAATCCCCTCTATATTTACCTCTCCTTCATACTTTACTATATCAGCTACCTTTCGTCTGCCATCCTCAGATAGCAATGTTCTATATAGATTGCAGTATGTAAATATCCTTATCTCATCATAATCTGATGATCTCATACTAGAACCCTTGCGTTCTTCCCAATGCTCCCATTCGGTCTTTAGCTTGTACATAGCATCAGAATAAGCACTATCTGTGCTGTCTAGCACTAAGTTAAACACTTTATGGAAGTCTCTTTTCCATTTATCTATCTCATTATACACTTTCCTAGCTTCGCTTTCACTATTAGGATCTAGGAAATCCATTAGCCATTGACTAGCCATATGCGTAGCTGGAAGCATAAAGTTTAGATCTATCTTGCCATATGATTCATTGACTATTGATGTTTCTGCGACAGGTTTCTCACATAGCTTAATGATGAGCTCATCATCTTTGTGAGTTATCGTTATAAAAGGTATTGCACCACTATGCAAAACCTTTCTTGTTCTTATATCCATAGCTCCTATTGGCAGAGCCATAGTCTGCTTGTTGTGACATCCTTCTAAGAACAATGGTTCAATAAAGTCTGTTTCTAGCTTATGGTTGGTTCCCCATTGTCTAAGGGAATCTTGCTTTAGTGTTGATTTGAGATCACCAACCGATATTGGAATTCTTGGCATATTGCTAAGCTCCCACTTATCGTGTTCGAAGAAGTTGATATTATCTTTATCTTCTCCAAATGTATAATTTCTTAACATATAGAGCAAATTAGAACCAACACCACCAACACCAACTATCTCTGGAATTGTTGATGTATCTCCATTTTCTGTTTTATTGCTAATATGCAATTGTTTCATTTTTGGCTCTAAGAACTTAGCATATTTTTTATTGTATGCTGGATTTAAAATAGTATCAGAAGATCTATTTATAACCATATCTAAACATTCGTTCGGATTTGTATATTTTTCTTCTAGCTTTATTTTTAGAAAATCTTTTATATCCATAGTGTGTTTCCTTGTTTTTTGTTTTTATGTCATCTTGTGTGACATTTATGATTGGCTTAAATGCACTTAGCTTAACAGGGGTAGCTATATCATATGTATACTTACCAGATACAACCTTTCTCCTTTTCGCATTATAGAATTCTCCATTGAACCCAAATAACATATTCGAACCAATGCCATCTCCATAATCTGGTTTCAGCAATCCATCTTCATCTGTATGTGAGAACCCCATAACACCAATTGGATGTGTATGAAGATTATCACATAAACTCATAGATAAAACATTAAAGCCCATAGACTTTAGTTCATCTATCTTTTGTGATATAAGATTTCTATCAAGACCTTCTATCACAGACTTGACCATAGTAGTCATTACAGAACCAGATGCAGACTTCTGATTGTGCATATAATACAATATAGGTATTATATGCTTGCATTCTGTTTCAACTGAAACATACTCAATTCTAAGCTCACGATCTTGTATGAAAAGATCTATTATATCTTTTGGCGGTATCACTATTTTATACACATTCGTATCCTTTTTTTTAGTTTAATATATTTGTCTTTTTGCACCTCAGTATATTTACTCCAGAACAATATATCATTAAGATTATTATCAATACTTAATCTAATATCATCATTTGAATCATAATAAATATGAAATATATATAAACCACCACTATAATCATATTTAGAGTCATGTGTTTCTAAGTCATATCTAAACATATTCTCTCCAAAATTGTATATTAGTAATACGCCAGCTCATTGCTAACCTATAGCAAATAAATTTATCACAATAAATATGATTTAAACAATTATAATCATATTTATATCCATGTGTTTCTAATTCATAATTAAACATATTCATTCCAGAACCATATTTTATCGAGTGGATTTTTTATATTAAGTATATATTCAGTAGATGAAGTATTATATATATGACATAAATAGTGACACAAGTTAGTGCTGTTGGATCTCTGTCCATGTAAGTCATATCTAAACATATCTACTCCAAAACAATAGATCATCAAGGTCATTATCTATGCTTAACCTAATGTCATTAATTGGATTAAAATAAATATGAGATACATAAAGACTTACAAACGAAAAGATATCCATTTTAAACATATGCACTCCAGAAATTTTCAAAGCATAAAAAATTTAAACGCTCATTACATTTGAAATTATATTTATAATAAAGTTCATTACTTCTAGCTAAATATATATATGATTTAAACATATTCGTTCCAAAAATCAAATTTATCTAAATATTTGCTAAGAGTAAATCTATTTTTTCTTGGGAAAAAAATAGTATGTTTATGTTTAATGTTAGTGATACTGTCCAACCTACCATATATACTAATTTTAAACATATGTCCTCCAAAATAATACCTTATCTAGCTTTCTGCCCATATTAAATTTAGATTCAATATCTAAACTACAATAAATATGATTTATGTAACCAGATTCTCTAATATTATTATATTTTTGTGCATATACATCATTTTTAAACATATTTATTCCAGAATTGTATATTATCAAGTAAATTACTTATCCCAAATCTATATTCAGAAGTTGAAATATAATAAATATGATGTATAGAATTATTATTGGATTCATGTTTATTTAAACTATTTTTAAACATATTCACTCCAAAATATACAAGAATCTATTCCTGTTGTACTTATATTATTAAAATTTACACGCAATTTTCTGTCAATATTTATATTTAAATAAATATGATCTACCAAGTCATCAATATGAATTGATGTATATGAATTTAAATATTTTTTAAACATATTTACTCCAGAATAATATGTTATCAAATAATTAGTTCACCATATGTAATGATTTTCTAATCTCTTCATTTCTTAATGTATTTTCTTTTAATACATCAATTCTTTTACCTGATATCATAGATAAAACATCTGATAGTAAATTGCTATCATTTATTTTACAAGCTACATCTTTTACATTAGATATTAACTTGTCACAATTATTTGGATGAACTCCATAATCATCGTGATTTGTTGATAAATCAAACTGACTCATCATACAGACCTCTGAGAGCCAATAAGCCTCTACTGAGTGTATTACGCTTGATGCTAGTCCAGTTGATCGTCTAGTGGCTCCTACGACCTCTCTATAGTGCGTTAGGGAACCAAACGCTTCTGTGTCTATAGTAACTTCTTCTGTTATCTTACTTGGTCTTATACACTTCACTCCGTTCGGCAGCGCCCAAGTGTGATATCTCTTTTTGTCAGAGTATAATGATCTTATATCATTCATACCCTCTCCTACAGATTTGGATAAGTTCAGTACTGTATCAAATGCGTATTCAGCTATCTCATCTGAATAGTCATTTTTTAATTCATCCATTAATATATTTTGTATTAGCTTAATGCCAGCACAATATGATATTGGTGAGAAGATAGATTTAACTACATCTCTTGTGAATGTATCAATATTAAACTTACTATTGATATTGTCACTAATAATCTGTTGTATATTTTCTATCTTATTCCCACTAGCTAAATTAACTAGTTTTGCTGTTTCTTTACAACTATATAGTAGTGCATATATTTGAAATGCACTAGCACTATGATCTAAGTGCATAATCACACCTGTAGGCTTACCATCCATATGATCTCTTAGAGCCAATAGATAGTACTCCATAAATAATGGATCCTTAGCTTTGGATATCCATCTCTTGTGGTTCTTAATCAACGAATGTTTGTTTCTTGAGAACCACATTGATCTCTGTTGGAAGGTCTTCTTATCTAAGCCATATACTCCAGCTATAGCTACTCCTAGCCAATGTAGTCCTCTCTCTGTTAACATCTGCTCATTAGCAAACTTGATTAGGACTTTATCTGATGTTGAACCTTGTGGGTTTAATTGGTATGCTGTTCTATACATCCTACCATTTCTATCCCTCTTAATTTGAAAGTAAAACTTGTTTCCTTGTTTTAGCATTTCATCTGCACATCTCAATGTGCTCTTTAGCTTACAGTACCCAGTTGATTTATCTGTTGGATATGATACTTTATCTAGCATCCTATCCTCTAGCTGATAAGCTACCTTCTGCAACTTATTTACAGATGCATAGTATTCAAGATCTATGCCTTCATTTAGTCTTTGGTTCCCACTTATGTGAGATTGGTTCATATAAGATTTGAACCCACCAAAGTTAGTGTGTTTCCATTCAGTAGCTTCTACAGCTTCTGGATATGGATGCTCTATACCTTCTATAGATAATATAGCATCTTCATCTAATTGCTTAGATAGGCTATTGTATATCATAAAGTACTGTTTCGTGTTGTTCTTTGGTACTAAAATATTAGTTTTAAGTACATCATTACCAGCCATATAGTCA
>Ga0256834_1000110_pt1 | contig 55197 bp, 52 predicted proteins | sample 4281140metaG_FD_190536 | JGI IMG/M metagenome (GOLD analysis project Ga0256834, IMG submission 190536) | Hydrothermal vent microbial communities from East Pacific Rise, Pacific Ocean - 4281-140 | ecosystem: Environmental > Aquatic > Marine > Hydrothermal vents | place: Pacific Ocean: East...
TGGCACACTGGGGTGGGGGACGTGGGGGTGGGGGACGTTGTTTGGGGTGGGGGACGTTGTTTGTTTGTTGAATATAATGCCGATGGCGTTATGATATTTAACAATAAATACATCTACTTGCCGATCATTATTGCAAGCAATGCTCACTGCCGCAACACTACTCTTCTCAACCAGATATCCAACAAATATTGCAGGGGCGAAGCAAGGCTTATCTGCTTCACCCGTTTCTTGACCGATCTGTTGACCGCTTTTTACAGCAATGTTGACAAGGGCAAAGCAGGTGGGGCGTTTGCTTTGCCCCTACATGGGGCGGGCCTAGGGTCAGGCCTGCAAGACTGTAAGTTCTGTGTCTAAAGACATGTTCCAACTGGCAGTGATTGCGCATGTTGAAAAACCCCAAGAGTATATAAGGTGCCCACTTTATCAGTAGTGTCAGGTTAGGTTTTTACACGGTTCTTCGACTGTTACCACCGATGAAGTTTGAACCCACCCACCAACGATAAACGAACAGCCTCTTCCAAAATGAAATGAGTCTGAATAGGCATCTCTGATGTTGCCATTCTTCAGTCTTTATGCTATTTTTCAGGGCTAATCGCATAAGGAAATGGCATGTATTCTCCCTCTAGTGACGAGTTTCTAAAGCTGACCCACCAAGGTAATCTTATTCCAGTCTATCGGGAAATTCTCGCAGATATGGAAACCCCTGTTTCGGCCTTCTGCAAGATTGATGATCGGCAAAGTGCATTCCTTCTGGAAAGTATTGCTGGCGGTGAAAAATGGGCACGCTATTCCTTCCTCGGGGTTGGTTCCGGACGCGCTTTCAGAAGCCGTGGTGATCAGTTTGAGATCTTGGAGAATGGAAAACCGATTGAATCCGGCGCAACAGATGATCCTCTGGCTGAATTGAAGAAGTTTCTGTCACCTTATCAGCCAGTAGCTTTGCCGGAATTACCGCGTTTTTTCGGTGGCGCGGTCGGTTATCTCGGCTACGACATGGTTCGTCACATTGAGGAACTTCCTGATCTTAATAACGCGGAAATTGGCGCTTATGACAGTTGGTTTCTGATCACGGAAACACTGTTGATATTTGATAACATGGAACAGAAGATCAAGGTCCTAAGTAATGTCCACTTACGAGATGGTGATGATCCAACAACCTTGTACAATGAGGCCATTGAACGTATTGAGAATATGGTTGCACTGTTGCGCACACCTTTACTCGCGCGTTCAGTTAAGGCAGAAACTCTGACAACAGAGGAGCTGCAATCAAACTTCAGCCGTTCTGATTTTGAATCGGCCGTTGAGCGCTGTAAGGATTATGTGCGCTCCGGTGACGTTATCCAGGTGGTCCTCTCGCAAAGATTTTCCGGCGATCTCGATGCAGATCCTTTCGATGTCTATCGTGCTTTGCGAACGATCAATCCCTCACCTTACATGTTTTATCTGCAGTTTAACGAGACCCGTGTCATTGGTGCCTCACCTGAAGTGCTGGTCCGCAAAGAAGGAGACCACGTTGAAGTTCGTCCGATTGCCGGAACTCGGCCGCGTGGAGCAACTCTCGATGAAGATCAGCGTCTCGAAGAGGAGTTGCTCGCGGATCCCAAAGAACTGGCAGAACATATTATGCTGGTTGATCTCGGTCGCAATGATCTCGGCCGGGTTTGTGCCACCGGTTCTGTACAGGTTGATGAATTGATGGTGATTGAGCGATACTCGCATGTCATGCACATCGTCTCCAACGTCAGTGGTCGTCTCCTTCCAGAGTATGACGCACTGGATCTCTTTGCCGCGACCTTTCCGGCAGGAACTTTAAGTGGCGCACCGAAAATACGTGCCATGGAAATCATTGAGGAACTTGAACCAGTGCGCCGCGAAATCTATGGTGGCGCTGTCGGCTATATCTCTTTCGATGGCAATATGGACCTGGCAATTGCCATCAGGACTCTGGTGACTTATAAGAATCAGGTTTACCTTCAAGCCGGTGCCGGCATTGTCGCCGATTCAGACCCGGCCGCCGAATACGAGGAAACCATCAATAAAGCGAAAGGTGTCAAGCTTGCTATCGAGCTTGCACGCCGGGGGTTAGATTGAGATACTGGGGGCTGGGCTGAGATGCTGTTGATGATTGACAATTACGATTCGTTTACCTACAACCTGGTGCAATACCTGCGCGAGTTAGGTGAAGAGGTCGTCGTTTATCGCAATGACAAGATTACTTTAGCTGAGATAGAAAAGCTTCAACCTGAGCGTTTGGTTGTTTCTCCCGGGCCATGTACGCCGGATGAAGCTGGTATTTCGGTGTCGGCTGTTAAACACTTTGCCGGACAACTGCCAATTCTGGGTGTCTGTCTCGGTCATCAGTCAATCGGCCAGGCTTTTGGGGGCCGGGTTGTCCGTGCTGATCGCTTGATGCATGGTAAGACCAGCCCTGTTTTTCATGACGGGCGTGAACTCTTTGTTGGCCTCCCAGATCCTTTTGCTGCAACTCGTTACCACTCCCTGTTGCTCGAACGGTCTTCTCTGCCTGAATGTCTTGAGTTGACAGCGTGGACAGCGGAAGGTGAGATCATGGGGATGCGTCATCGTGAGTTACCTGTTTGGGGAGTACAGTTCCATCCGGAGTCGATCCTGACTCTGGCCGGAATGGATATCTTGAAAAACTTTATGGAGATGACTTCTTGACCGGGACGCGAAGCGCGGGACGAGGGACGCGAAAACTACAAGTCACAATCTGTTCCTGGAGGGAAAAGTGATTAGAGCAGCAATTGGCAAAATTGTTCTTCAGCAGAATCTTGTTGAAGCCGAGATGATCGAGGTTATGAACCAGATTATGGGTGGTGAGGCGACTCCGGCTCAGGTCGGGGCGTTCATAACGGCCTTGCGTATGAAGGGTGAGACTATCGAAGAAATCACTGGCGCGGCTCGAGTAATGCGTGCCCATGCTACGCCAATTCGGGTGGGCAAGGCGATTGATATCGATCGTGAAGAAATCAACCTTGATCGGGAAACCATTTTGGATACCTGCGGCACGGGTGGTAGTGGCACGAAAAGTTTCAATATCTCTACTACGGTTGCTTTTGTGGTGTCTGCCTGTGGCATTAAAGTTGCTAAACATGGCAATCGCAGTATTTCGTCAGCTTGTGGCAGCGCCGATGTACTGGAGGAGTTGGGTGTGAACCTGAATGTGACTCCGCAGCAGGTTGAGTCCTGCATTAACGAAATCGGTATCGGTTTTCTCTTTGCGCCAGCTTTGCATGGTGCCATGAAGCGTGCGATCGGCCCGCGCCGGGAGATTGGTATTCGGACGATTTTTAATATACTGGGTCCATTGACCAACCCCGCCGGAGCTGATCGACAGGTACTCGGTGTCTATGATGAGAAGCTAGTTGAAGTTCTGGCCAGAGTTCTGGTTAAGTTAGGTTGCCAGCGTGGTTTTGTTGTTCACGGTATGGACGGTATGGACGAGGTGACGCTGACTGGTCCGACGCGTATCGCTGAGATTTGCGACGGGGCGGTGTCTCTGTCGACAATTGAACCGGAAGATTTCGGTTTGCGTCGATGCACCCTTGCCGACCTTCAAGGTGGAGATGCCTCCGCGAACGCTGCGATTGTCAGGGATATTCTGGAGGGTAATCCCGGACCTAAGCGGGAGGTTGTCTTATTGAATGCTGCCTATGCAATCCTTGCTGCCGGGTTGGCCGAGGATGTTGAGTCGGGGCTTGAAAAAGCTCGGGCTATGATCGATGACGGTCTGGCCATGGATAAACTGGAAAAGTTGGTTGCCTTGACGAATGCTTGAGTGTGCACAGCTTGCATTATCATTACTAACTCAAGCAATTAACTAACGCGAAGACGCAGAGAGTAATAATTGTAATAGAGACGTTTTTCTGAGATTTAAGAGCTTTTCCTCTGCGTTCTTAGCGCCTCTGCGTTAAAACTTTTTTGGGTTGTTATTTTATGATTCTCAATAAGATTGCCGAACATAAACGTCAGGAAGTCGCCATGGCCAGGAACCGCCGCTCTCTCGCTTCCTTACAGAGTGGCGTTGCCGAACTTGAAGATCAGCCGAGAGGTTTTCTGCGGGCTCTGCGCACAACGACCGGCTCGGGCTGGACGGCTGTGATTGCAGAAATCAAGAAAGGATCTCCCAGTAAAGGAGTGATTCGAGAAAATTTCGACCCTCTGGAGATTGCAGAAACTTACCTGGATAATGGTGCCACCTGTCTGTCGGTGTTGACCGACGAACACTTTTTCATGGGGCATTTGTCGTACCTCGGTAAGATTCGTGAAGTAGTCAGTCTGCCATTGCTGCGTAAGGATTTTATCTGTGATCCTTACCAGATTTACGAAGCACGGGTTGCCGGTGCCGACGCTATACTGTTGATTGCTGCCATGCTTGATGCCGGGCAACTGGCAGAGTACAATGCCTTGGCTGGAGAGCTTCATCTCGATGTGCTTCTGGAAGTACACGATGAGTCGGAATTGGAGCTGGCTCTGACCACGGATTGTGAACTGATTGGCATCAATAATCGCAACCTGCAGACCTTCGAGACTGATCTGGCGACAACAGAACGATTACTGCCATTGATTCCTGCTGGTCATTTTGTCGTTGCTGAGAGTGGCATTGCCTGTCGCACTGATGTTCTGCGTTTGCAGCAAGCCGGTGCCAGAGGCTTCCTGGTCGGCGAGTCACTGATGCGTGCAGACGATATCGGCACCAAACTGCGCGAACTGCAGGGTGAGAGCAACTGACAAGTTACTTTATAAATAAAAACGAATCCCCAGGAGATGTTTTATGCAGACTAAAATTCTTCTCAGCGAAGACCAGATTCCCAGACAATGGTACAATATCATCCCGGATATGCCTGGGCAGATGTTCCCGGTTATTCACCCTGTAACCTTGCAGCCAGTAACCCCGGATGATCTTCTGCCCCTGTTTCCCATGGGCCTCATTGAGCAGGAAGTTTCTCAGGAGCGCTGGATTGACATTCCAGAGGCGGTGTTGGATATCTATAAACAGTGGCGGCCATCTCCCCTGTTTCGTGCCCAAAAGCTGGAAAAAGCTCTCGGAACTCCGGCGAAGATTTATTACAAATATGAAGGTGTCTCTCCGGCCGGTTCTCATAAACTGAATACTGCAATACCACAGGCCTACTACAACAAAATTGCCGGGACCAAGCGGATTGCATCGGAGACCGGTGCCGGGCAATGGGGGGCATCGATAGCCCTGGCTTGTCAATACTTTGGTCTGGAGTGTACGATTTATATGGTCAAGGTTTCTTATGGTCAGAAACCTTACCGTAAAAGCATGATGCAATTGTGGAATGCAGAGGTATTCCCTTCGCCATCAGATCGCACCAATGCCGGTCGAGCGATCCTCGCCAATGATCCCGATAATCAGGGTTCCTTGGGAATTGCCATCAGCGAAGCGGTGGAAGATGCGGTGACCCATGAGGATACCCGTTACTCTCTCGGCAGCGTGCTCAATCACGTCTGCTTGCATCAGACTGTTATCGGCCTCGAAGCCAAGGAGCAGCTCAAGATAGCTGGTGACTACCCGGATGTGGTTATAGGTTGCCATGGCGGCGGCTCCAACTTCGCCGGTCTTGCTTTTCCCTTCGTTTCTGACAAGGCAAAGGGCAAGGATGTCCGTCTTCAGGCGGTGGAACCAGCCAGCTGTCCGACCCTGACCAAGGGTGTTTATGCTTTTGATTACGGTGATACGGCAAAGATGGCTCCGATTTCCAAGATGTACACTCTCGGTCACGATTTCATGCCGCCTGGCATTCACGCCGGAGGCCTGCGCTACCACGGCGCCTCTCCACTGGTGTCACAACTGGTACATGAAGGGGTTGTTGAGACCAAAGCTGTTCCGCAGATTGCCAGTTTCGAAGCCGCCGTACTCTTTGCCCGTACCGAAGCAATTATTCCGGCACCCGAATCGTCTCATGCTATCCGCGGTGCAATTGATGAGGCTCTGTTGGCTAAAGAAGAAGGTAAAGAGAAAGTTATTCTCTTCAATCTCTCTGGCCATGGCCACGTTGATATGGCGGCTTACGATGCCTACTTCAATAATGAGTTGCAGGACTACGAATATCCGGAAGCGGCAATTACCGAATCGCTGTCGCATTTGCCCAAGGTTGATTAACTGATGGCAGGCACTGTTGTGCCGCGGGTGAAAATCTGCGGCATCACTAATAGAGAAGATGCTCGTCACGCATCCGCGTGTGGCGCGGATGCCCTTGGTTTTGTCTTTTACCCTGGCAGTCCCCGTTTTGTTAACCAGGATCTGGCCAGGAGGATTATTGCTGATCTGCCTCCTCTGGTGACCACAGTTGGTCTGTTTGTTAACGAACCTCCGGCTCGCATCCGCGAGGTAGTCGAATTTTGTGGGTTGGACACAGTGCAATTACATGGTGATGAAGAACCGGACCAGTGCAGCTATCCTCCCTGTCGGGTGATCAAGGCTTTGCGTCTGAGAGAGCAGATGGAAAGCTCTGTATTCGCTTCCTATCGTGTTTCTGCTCTGTTGCTTGATGCCTATGTCGCCGATCAGTTCGGCGGTACTGGCCAACAATGTAATTGGCAGCAGGCAGCTCTTGTTGCCAGGCAGCAGCGAGTTATTCTGGCTGGCGGGCTCAATCTGGAGAATGTCGCCGATGCTGTGCGCCAGGTTCGTCCCTATGGTGTTGATGTCTCCAGCGGGGTCGAAGAGAAACCAGGGAAGAAAGACCCTGAAAAGGTAGCGCAATTTATCCGTATGGCCAAGGAGGCCCTTTAAATGAGTTACCAACAGCCTGATGCTCGAGGACATTTCGGCCAGTTTGGCGGTCGCTATGTTGCTGAAACTCTAATGCCGGCTCTGCTGGAGTTGGAGGAGAGCTACAAGCAATGCCAGACTGATCCCTCATTCCAGTCTGAGTTTGATGCTTATCTCAAGGATTATGTCGGTCGGCCGAGTCCACTCTATTTTGCCAAGAGGCTCACTGAGCACCTCGGTGGTGCCAAAATATATCTTAAACGTGAAGACCTGAATCATACCGGTGCCCATAAGGTCAATAATACGGTCGGACAGATCCTGTTGGCCCGTCGTATGGGCAAGCGTAAGGTGATTGCCGAAACCGGAGCCGGGCAGCATGGTGTTGCGACCGCGACTGTTGCGGCACTCTTTGGTATGGAATGTGATGTTTTCATGGGCACTGAGGATATCAAGCGTCAGGCTCTGAATGTCTTTCGCATGAAGTTGCTCGGTGCTTGTGTTCACGAGGTGGCCAGTGGTACGGCGACACTCAAGGATGCCATGAATGAAGCCATGCGTTACTGGGTGACCCATGTCCGCGACACATTCTATGTGATTGGTACGGTCGCCGGGCCGCACCCATATCCGCAGATGGTTCGTGATTTCCAGTCTATTATTGGCTGTGAAGCCAAACAACAGATTCGCGAAGCAGAAGGACGCCTGCCAGATGTGGCAGTAGCCTGTATTGGTGGTGGGTCGAATGCCATGGGGCTTTTTTACCCATTTATTGATGATCACTCAGTACGTCTGGTGGGGGTCGAGGCCGCCGGTCTCGGTGTGGCGACAGGTAAGCATGCAGCCAGTATCTCCGCTGGCAGTGTCGGTGTTCTGCATGGCAACAAGACGTATCTTCTGCAGGACGAAGATGGCCAGATCAAGCATGCCCATTCGATTTCCGCAGGACTTGACTATCCTGGTGTTGGACCTGAACATGCCCTTCTTAACGATCTTGGCCGTGCCGAATATGTTTCGGTCACTGATGACGAGGCTTTGGCGGCTTTTCGGACGTTAACGGAGATGGAAGGAATTATCCCGGCTCTGGAAAGTGCTCATGCGATTGCCCACCTTTTCAAGCTTGCCCCGGAGCTGTCTCCAGAGCAAGTCCTCCTTGTTTGTCTTTCAGGTCGTGGAGACAAGGATATTCATACCGTTGCCGAAGCAATGGGTGTAGAACTTTAAAAACAGGAACGCGGGACGCAGGACGCGGGACGAGGAAAGAATGTGCTTTTCTCGCCCGGCATTACGCTAATCGCGGCATACTTGATGAAATTCACTGAAATAGATCTCCCTTCAGAGGTCATGCGCGGTCTTGAGCAGGTTGGTTTTGTTGATCTGACTCCTGTCCAGGAAGAATCAATCCCTTTGGCGTTGCAAGGACGTGATATTGCAGCACAGGCCCAGACCGGAACGGGCAAAACAGCGGCGTTTCTTATTGCGCTCTTTACCCGGTTACTGAAACATAAAGCTGTATCGACGCAAGGGCCGAGGGCCCTGATCCTTGCTCCGACCAGAGAACTGGTCGTGCAAATCTGTGCCGATGCTAACGGCCTGGGTGCTTGCTGCCCTTTCAAGGTGCAAGCGATTTTCGGCGGCGTTGACTACGAAAAGCAAAGGCGTGCCCTACAGGATGGTGTCGATATTATCGTCGCCACTCCCGGCCGACTGATCGACTATGCCAAGCAGAATGTTTTTACTCTGAAACATGTTGAATCTCTGGTCATTGATGAGGCCGATCGGATGTTCGATATGGGATTTATCCGTGATCTGCGTTATATCCTGCGTAAGTTGCCGTCTTTTGAAAAACGCCAGACGATGCTCTTTTCCGCAACCCTGTCACAGCGTGTTATGGAACTGGCCTACGAGTTCATGAACATCGCCGAAAAAGTGCGTATCGAACCTGAACAGGTGACGGCCGAACGGGTTGAGCAGATTGTCTACCATGTGTCCCGGCGGGAGAAGTTTCCTCTGCTGCTCGGCTTGCTCAAGAAAGAGGAGGCAGAGGTCAGGGTCCTGATTTTCATAAACACCAAGAGAGAAGGGGAGCACCTCTCCGGGCGTTTACGTATGAACGATTTCAAGGTGGCCATTCTGTCCGGTGATATACCCCAGAAAAAGCGTCTGCGCATCCTCGAAGATTTCAAGGCTGGCAAACTGAACTTTCTGGTGGCCACTGATGTTGCTTCACGAGGTTTGCATATTGACGGTGTGACGCACGTGATCAACTACGATCTGCCACAGGATGCCGAAGATTATGTTCATCGTATCGGCAGAACGGCCCGTGCGGGAGCAGGCGGCAAGGCAATCAGTTTTGCCGATGAAGACCTGGCTTACTTCCTTCCTGACATTGAAGAGTATATTGGCCAGAAGATTCCGAGTACGGTTCCTTGCGATGAAGATCTCTGTTTGAATTACAAGCGTGGTGTGCAACACAAAAAATCGCCGGTGCCGGACAAAAAAAGAGCTGGCGGTAAGTCGCGGCCCCCACGACGACGGCGTCCCGGTGGCCATCCAAGGTCGAAGTAGGAATTAGTAATGTGAACAGTATTTATCTGGAAGGTCTGGATGGTTGCAAGCGGTGCGAGCGACTCGAAGCCTTTATGGCTCAGCTTGTACCGAGCAGAGGGCGCTTGCGTGCCGATTACCACAATGCCCCGGTCAATGGCTTCGGTGATCTGCAGGCACGTATCTGTCTGATCGGGCTGGCTCCGGGTGCTCATGGTGCCAACCGGACCGGACGCCCATTTACCGGAGATGGTGCCGGCAATTTCATGTACCCGTTGCTTCACCAGTCTGAATTCTCCAATCGGGCAGAAGCCGTATCTGCAGATGATGAGCTGGAGTTGCAGGACCTCTATATTACTAATGCGGTCAAGTGTCTGCCTCCGGAGAATCGACCGAACGCCGAAGAGTTTACGCTCTGTCGACCTTATCTCGAAACAGAGTTGCTGGCGCTGAAGAACCTGCGTGTACTCATTGCCCTTGGACATGGGGCTCACAACAGTCTGCTACGGCTGTTTCAGTCTCAGGGGCTGATTAAGCGACTGTCTGATGTGCCTTTCGGCCATGCAAATAGTTTTTTACTGCCCAACGGGCTCTGGCTGGTCGATTGTTACCATACCAGCCGTTACAATGTTCAGACCGGACGTATGAATAACAAGATGTTTCTCGACCTGCTTGAGCAGGTTGGATCGTTAGTGCAAGGAGATAATCTCCCAGGAGAAAATGGTTGATATCGTTAGGATTGTTCCGATAGAATCAACCTTTGAGGGAAATATATAGTTCATGTCAAATATTACCGCCACATTGAACACTCTGCAAGAGCAAGGAGAAAAAGCTCTGATCACCTTTATTACTGCAGGTGATCCGGATCTTGCGACCAGTGAACAGATCGTTCACACGCTTATTGAGTCTGGCGTCGATCTGATTGAACTTGGCTTTCCCTTCTCCGATCCGGCGGCCGATGGCCCGATAATTCAGCTGGCCTCGGAAAGGGCTTTGAAGTCGGGAACGACACTGCGTGGTGTGCTCGATATGGTTGCCAGAGTTCGTCAGCACAGCAACGTGCCGATTGTCCTGATGGGATATTACAATCCTGTCTTCTGTTATGGACCTGAGAAGTTTGCTCGTGACGCGGTCTCTGCAGGTGTTGATGGTTTGTTGTTGGTTGACCTTCCCCCTGAGGAGGCGGAGGAGTTGCATCCGCTGCTTAAGGTTGCCGGGATCGACCTGATTACATTGCTGGCACCGACGACAGGTGAGAAACGCAGTGCCAGGCTCGCTGCTGACGGTGAAGGGTTCCTCTACTACGTATCCATGACCGGTGTGACCGGGAGCAAGCAGGTGGACGCCGGGGCAATTGCTGCCGCCGTCAATGAGTTGAAAGGGCAGAGCCCGGTTCCTGTGGCTGTCGGGTTTGGTGTCTCCACACCTGAAGATGCCAGTGCGGTTGCCAAAATTGCTGATGCTGTCGTTGTTGGTAGTGCTTTGGTTAAACTTATTGCTGAATTCAGTGACTCGCCGAGTTTGCTGGATGAAGTCAGAGATTTTGTTCGACAGCTTAAATCTGTGATTTGATTATAACTTAGTTGAATAGTAATGAACGGATCGTTTCCTGTAGCTGAAACCATCAGAATCGCGAGGTAAATCATGGCCTGGTTTAAAAAATCCAAGGCGCCGATTGCGCCGGTGGCAAACAAGAAAGTGCAGATGCCTGAGGGGCTTTGGACGAAGTGTAAGAATTGCGAGGAGATTATCTATTCCAAAGAGATCGAGCGTAATCTTAATGTTTGTCCCAAATGCGACTACCATTTCCGTATCAGTGCGCGCGAGAGAATCGCCCTGGTTATTGATGAGGGCACCTTTGCAGAGATTGATGCCAAGATGAGCTCGGTGGACTTTCTGAAGTTCAAGGACTCAAAAAAATACAATGACAGGCTCAAGGCAGCTTTTAAGAAGAACGGTGACGGCGATGCCATCATTGCTGGATCCGGTATGATGAATGGCCAGGAAGTTGTTGTTGGTGTCTTTGATTTCGGTTTCATGGGCGGCAGTATGGGGTCGGTTGTCGGTGAGAAGGTGACGCGGGCGATTGAGCTTGGTCTTGAAAAGAAAGCGCCAGTTATGGTTTTCTCTTCCTCAGGCGGAGCGCGTATGCAGGAGAGTATCCTCTCGTTGATGCAGATGGCCAAAAGCAGCGCTGCACTAGCCAAGCTGAAAAAGGCAGGTATACCGTTTGTTTCAGTACTCACCGATCCGACCACCGGTGGTGTCACTGCCAGTTTCGCTATGCTTGGGGATCTTAATATAGCTGAGCCTAAGGCTCTGATCGGTTTTGCCGGTCCTCGTGTCATCGAGCAGACAATCCGCCAGAAACTCCCTGAGGGTTTCCAGCGTTCTGAATTTCTCCTTGAGCATGGCATGGTCGATATGATTGTTTCTCGCCAGGAATTGAAGGCAAAACTTTCACAAGTTTTGCGCATCTTCACCCAACAGCCAGCTGTTGTTTAGTGTCCCGTGCGATTAACCACACAGGATAATCAAAGGTGAATTTCCAGGCAAGTCTGGAGTATCTCTACGGGCTGCAACTATTTGGTATCAAGCTGGGTCTGGAGAATATGCAGGCCCTGAAAGCTCGCTTGCCACTTCTGCAAGACCCCTTACCCTGTATTCACATCGCCGGAACCAACGGTAAGGGTTCTGTCAGCATGTTGCTGGCTGAAATTCTCAAACATTCCGGGTTGCGGGTAGGACTTTACACCTCGCCCCATTTACATTGTTTTACAGAGCGCATCCGAATTGGTGGCGAACCGATTGATTGCAATGAAGTAGTCAGGCTTGCAGAGACCATACGTCAGGCGGCTGTCGATATCCCGGTGACTTTTTTTGAAGCAACGACGGCTATGGCTTTTCTGGCGTTCAAAGAGTCCCAGGTTGATATCGCTGTGATTGAAACCGGTCTCGGTGGCCGACTTGACGCTACCAACATTGTCGAACCTCAACTTTGCCTGATCACCCCGATCAGTTCGGATCACAGTGAACATCTAGGTGAAACTCTGGCGGAGATTGCTGCTGAGAAGTCTGGCATCATTAAGTCTGGCGTGCCGGTTGTCGTTGGCAAGCAGACCCCCGAAGCGGCTGAAGTGATTTTGACTACGGCTGACGACCATGGTGTTGCCGTCTGTCTCGCTGATCGTGATTTTAGCTGGCGGGGAGATCATGGCAACTTGGCAGTTGCTGTCGGTGTTAACCATCTTGACGGTTTGACCTGTTCTCTGGCCGGGGTACATCAACTTGATAACTTTGCACAGGCTGTTGCCGCAGCCATGACGCTGCGTGAACAGGGTATTGTAATCACAGATGCTGCTATACGTAAGGCTGGCAAGTCAGCTACCTGGCCTGGACGTCTGGAATGGTGGTCGGGGGCTCGCGAGGTTCTGTTGGATGTCGCGCATAATCAGGCAGGGATAGCCTGTCTGGCCAATTACCTTGATGAGCAGAATCTGTCCCGGATACACCTGGTGACCGGATTGAGTGGTAAGCGTGACCCATTTGAGATTCTGATGCCACTGGTAAAATTTGCAGAGGCAATATATGCTGTACCGGTTTCTTATGGGTTATCTGTACCGACACCTCAGATCGTGGGCTGGGCTGAGAGGCAAAGATTGCCGGTTTCTGAATATCGCACTGCCGGTGAAGGTTTATACGCAGCACTTAAGGCTGCAGGCAAAAAAGAGCCGGTCGTGGTGTGTGGCTCTATTTACCTGGTTGCGGAGTTGCGCCAGAAATTACTGTCAGGGGAATCGTCCGCTCTGTATTCCTCTGACTCTTTATGACGGATAAAGTAATGCGAAGTTTCCCTGCGAGGGCAATCCTATATACCTTACTCCTTGTCTCTGTGCTCTTTTTGGGGCCTCTGAACAAGTCTGTCGCTCAGCTCAGTATCACTCCTGATATGGCTGGGATTACAATCGGTTTCTCTCTAGATGGTTCCGGACTGATTGCATCTTCCCAACAAGGTGACGAAATTGGCCGCTATTTGGAAAGCCAACTCTCAGTGCCAGTCAAAGTGCGCAGCTTTGCCACTGCAGATCAGCTTTACAACTTGTTGACCCGTTTTCGCGAAGTTGATGTCGCCTGGTTCAGTCAAAGTCATCTTGCGGGGTGGTCTGTCGATGAATTTTATCCGCTGGCCGAGAATCGTGACCCTTCTTCTGGTCTTTTGCGTGGCAAAATCGTTGCCCGGCAGGGGATGAATGCTGATCTGCTTCAGCAGTTGCGAACGGCTTTCCTGAGCATGCACGAAAGTCCTTCTGGACAGGTGTTGCTGTCAGGGCTCGGCACTCCCTCTTTGGTTTCTCCAGCGCTCCGACAAGGTGTAGCTATAGTTGAAGCTCCAGTAGACCAGGAGGAGTCCTCTGCAGATCATTCATCAGAGTCTGATACAGGAGGGCAAATCTCTCTGGTTGCTGATTCCCTTGCTTACGATTCAGGAGATGATAGCTACGAAGCCAGAGGTGATGTTGTTCTGCGCCAAGGTAAAGTAGAGTTGCAGGCAGAGGAAATCCTCTGGCAAGCCACGACTCAGGATGCTGCGGCGCAAGGGTCCGTTAAACTCAATGACGGCGGCGCTGAATTTTCCGGTGATCGTCTACAATACAATATGGCCACCAGGCAGGGGCAGATCCATGACGGTCGGGTTTTCGTCCGTGAAGGCAACTTCCACCTGGTTGGTGAGCAGATTGAAAAGCATGGTCAGGTTGATTATTTTGTCAAAAATGGCAGTTTCACAACTTGTGATGGTGATATCCCTGACTGGAAATTTTCTGCCAGTGAAATCGATGTAACACTGGGAGGCTATGCTCAAGCCAAGAATATCTGGTTCCACATCAAAGATGTACCTATACTCTATGTACCTTATTTTGCCTTCCCGGTGCAGACAGGGCGGGAGTCGGGCTTCCTGGTGCCTCGGTTTGGCTATTCAAATAACAAAGGGACACGGTTGTCTGCTGCCTGGTACCAGGTTATAGACCGTCATCTTGATGCAACAATTTATCTCGATTATCTCTCTAATGTTGGCCTTAGCAAGGGGCTTGAATACCGTTATGCCCTGGCAAACCAGAATAACGGCAAGGCATTTTATTCCCATGTTACGGGGCTCAAAGGGACTCCGAATCTCTATTACCTGAAGTGGGAGCATCGTGGAGAGTTGCCTGAATACTGGCGTCTTACCATTGATGCTGAATACACTAACAAACAGCTCTTTTTTGAAGAGTTTGGTGAGGTTGCCGAGGACTATAATCGCGACAAAACAGTTTCAACATTGATCCTGCAGCGCAATTGGCAAAAGCTCAATCTGGTTAGTTATGCACGCTACATCAAAGATCTGGAAAACAATAACGATGCGACCTTGCAGCGTTTTCCCGAATTGGGGCTAGGTTTGATTCGCTATCGTCTTGGTGATACACCTTTTTATGCTGGTCTGGAAAGTTACGCGACCAGCTTCCAGCGTAATGAGGGTGAGGATGGTGAGCGACTTTACTTAAAACCTTTCCTGTCAGCGGTATTTAAACCGGGCTCGTGGTTAGATATTGTTCCGCAGGTGGCTCTTTATGAAAGGCTCTACAGTACTGATTCCGGAGATAAGGAAAAATTTGTCCCCGAATTATCTCTGGGCCTGGCTACGCGTTTGGTGAAGAACTTTGCTGTCAATCGATGGGGCATTGAACGTATTCAGCACAGTATTGAACCGAAGGCGGTTTATACCTATGTGCCCGACAAAGACCAGGATGGCTTGCCATTGTTTGACCTCTTTGACCGAATTGGGCGACAGAATGACATCGCCTACGCGCTGGTCAATCGTTTGACTGCCAGCAGTATTGCTGCAGATGGTTCGATGGCTTACCGTGAACTCTTCAACTTGAGGCTTTCTCAGAGTTACGACATTGATGAAGCCAGAAATAACCGCACAGGGGAAAGCCGGCCATTCTCTGATGTGCGTGTTGAGCTGGATTTCCAGCCGACCAGGTACCTCTCTGTGGACGCAGAAAGCCGGATTCCTGTTTATGGTGACACTGGTTTTCGAACTCTGCGGGTCGGTACCTCTGTCAAGGATGGCACGGGGAATGCTATCGAAATTGATTACACTTACAGAGACGCAGATTTTGTGAGTGTTGCTACAGATTATATAAAGATCCAGTTTGCTACCTCTGTTTTGAAGCCGGTTTATGCTAACTTTGAAGAACGTTATGATTTTCGTGAAAACCGTGAGCTTGAGAAAGTTCTTGGTCTGGAATATCGCTCAAAATGTTGGAGTATTTTGATGACATACCGCAATCGTTACCGAGAGCATAGTCAGAATGATAATGAACTTATGATGACTTTTGTCTTGGCTGGGCTTGGGCAAGTACATGGCTTAGGCACTGGTTTCTAAACCTTTCACTAGGAGCCTGTCTGACAATAAGGGGCGAAGCGAAAGCCCAGAAGTTTGACAAAAATGAAATATTTGTTATCCTCATCAAGTTACTTGCTTGCCAACCATCCGATGGGGCTCATTGTGAGCCGGGTTGGGCGGCTATATTGATCCAGAAGGGAGGTGTCATACAGGAGGGATTGCAGGATTTTATGCCCACATCGGGTTCTTTTTATTTTGCTTATGGAGGGAAATGTAATGAAGAGTTATCTGTTAATGATGGTCCTGTTAGTTGTTGTCGCCATAGCCGGTTTTTCGCCGGTATCCGCTAGTGCAGCTGAGAGTCCTGCAGCGAAAACAATCACTGAAATAATTCATCTCAATCAAGCTACTGCTGAACAATTGCAGGCACTACCCGGTGTCGGACCGGCACTGTCCGAACGAATTGTGGTCTATCGCACCGAACATGGGGCCTTCAGCAGTGTAGACCAATTGACTGAGGTTCAAGGTATTGGTCAAGCAAAGATGGCGAAGTTTCGAACGCAACTGACTGTTGATTAATCGGTCACAAAAGGCCTGCTCCATTATCCATTGGGCAGGCCTTTTATCGTTGTGCCGGTTATCCCGCCTGTTTTTGCGTTTGTGATATTCAACTCTTACTTGAGCCTGTTTGCGAAAAACATTGATTTTTAATGTGATTTGATGAAATAATCTACTGTTAAAGGGTTTTCTTTTATGTGTTGGCAGGTTATCTGCGTAGGGGTTTATTATGGCGGGAAGCCCCGCTCAAGCTTCACGTCCTGATAGAGGACGACTTAATCTCTGGCCGTTGGCACTGGTTGCGCTTATCCTCGGCTTCGCTCTATTTGGTGATCGGGGGATTCTGCACATGTTGAAGCTTTCGGGCCAGAAGGCAGGCTTGACTCAGAAACTTGCTGAGTTGAAAGCTCAAAATGAGGAGTTGCGAATCGAAATCGCGTTACTGCGTAATGATCCTCTCTATATTGAGCGAATTGCACGCATAGAACTGGGCATGGTTCGTGATGACGAGTTGGTTTTCCAGTTCACCGATCGCAGGTAACCCCTTTCTTTTGTTCAGTTTGTCAGGCCCACTCCGCCGAGGCGGAGTGGGCCTTTAATGTCCTTGGTAAAGCATAATTTCATCAATAAGTTCAGTTAACTATTTCAATAACATGCCCTCATTCGTGAGAGCTTTCGTGAGAGCTTTCGTGAGAGCAGAGCTTGACACTCCACTAGGGCAGCGCTAACATACACTGCTTTTTAACTCTTTTGTGAGCTGTGTTAATGACTGAAGATACACGCAAACTCTGCTTGAACTGTGCTTGGCGCGCCAATTGCGCCAAACGGTTCTCCATGGAAGACAGTACTACGCTGCATTGCCCTGATTATTCTGAGGATGTCACCTTGCGTAAAGCTGAGGGGCAGAATATTCCTGATGTTGAGGAGAATTGCCCCTGATGTTTAGGAGAAGAGACTAAGTGATAAAGGACCGCCTGCGCTGGCAGATTGCCGATGCACTACAAACCTGCTTTAAGAACAAAACCCTGCACTCGTGCACTGTTCCTGAGATACAGATCGAAGTACCAGGAAACCCGGAGCATGGCGATTTTGCCTCCAATTTGGCAATGACCATGGCTCGCGCCGAGAGAAAATCTCCCCGTCAAATTGCTGAAGCGTTGGTCACTGCTCTTGATGATTGTGATTTCTTAAGCAAAGTTGAGATTGCCGGACCGGGTTTTATTAATTTCACGTTAACTGCAGCCGTTTGGCATCAGGTGCTGGATGAAATCACCGCTAAAGGTGAAAAGTACGGGTTTTCGCAGATTGGCCAAGGGCGTAAAGTCCAGGTTGAGTTTGTCAGCGCTAACCCAACCGGTCCTTTGCATATCGGACACGGTCGTGGTGCTGTCACCGGTGATGCTGTTGCTGCAGTTATGCAGGCCGCCGGTTATGATGTCCAGCGTGAATATTATATTAATGATGCTGGTAACCAAATGCGCACGCTGGGGCTCTCCTTGTTGTTGCGCTACCGTGAGATGTGTGGGCAGCCGGTTGCTTTTCCGGAAGACTGCTATCAGGGTGATTATATTATCTCATTGGCTAAAGAGGTTCATGAGGCCGAGGGAACTCGCTACATGGGGCTTGAGGAAGACGCAGCGATCAAAATCCTGGGGCAGTTAGGTAGTGATCGGATTCTTGTCGGTATCCGTGAGGATCTCAAGGCCTTCGGAATCACTTTTGATCAATGGTTCAGTGAGCAGGGTCTTTTTGATCGCGGTGAAGTTGCTGCCGGTCTTGAATTGCTGGCTGAAAAAGGGCTGACCTACGATAAAGATGGTGCTACATGGTTTCGCACTACCGATTTTGGTGATGACAAGGACCGCGTACTGGTCCGTTCTAACGGAGACACCACTTACTTTGCGTCAGATGTCGCTTACCATCTGGAAAAATTCGGTCGCGGTCTTGAAACTCTGATTGATGTCTGGGGGGCAGACCACCACGGTTACGTGCAGCGTATGAAAGCCGTTATCAAGGGCATCGGCCGCAATCCTGATGACTTGCAAGTTATTCTGGTGCAGTTGGTCAGTCTGTTACGTGAAGGTGAACCGGTGGCTATGAGTACCCGATCTGGTGAGTTTATCACTCTGCGTGAGGTTATTGATGAAGTTGGCAAGGACGCCAGTCGGTTTCTCTTCCTACTCAGACGTGCTGATAGCCCTCTTGATTTTGACCTGGAGCTCGCCAAGCGTCAGAGCAACGATAATCCAGTCTACTATGTGCAGTATGCCCATGCCCGGGTCTGCAGTATCAATCGGAATGCATTAGAGCAAGGTGTTGTGTTGCCTAAGCCTGATGCTGCCGATCTTTCCTGTTTGATTCTGCCTGAAGAGCTGTCCCTGGCTAAACAGCTGGCCCGCTACCCCGAAACCATTGTTGGTGCAGCCCAGAATCATGAACCGCATCGGGTTGTGTACTATCTGCAGGAACTTGCCTCCCAATTCCACAGTTACTATAATCGACAACGTGTTTTAGAGGATGATTCTGCGACCACTCAAGCGCGACTTTATCTGGTCAACGGTATCCGAATTGTCTTGGCCAATGCATTGAACCTGCTTGGGGTTGACGCTCCGGAGCGGATGTAATTGCATGTACGCTTTAATCCAGGTGTCTGATCGGCTGCTGGCAGGGGATAGATCTTATGGTACAACAGGTGGCGACACGTTCACAGCGACGTATCGAGCGTAAACAAGTCGTCCTTATTGCTTTTTTGATTTTCGTTGTGGCAGGAGTCAGTTTTTGCCTCGGTGTTATATTCGGTCAGAGTGGTGGCTCTTTGCCAGGTTTTTCCGCTGACAGCAAAAAGCCGAAACTGCCTATGGTGGTTAATATCGCACCACCACCGCCACCAAAAGAGGCATCAGCAAAGCCAGAGAAAGAGGAGAAGTTGACCTTTTATGACAATTTGCCCAAGGGAAAACAGGCCCCCCTTGGCAGTGGGATCAACTTGCCTCCAGAGAGGAAAAAGGTGGCGACAAAAACCAAGAAGAGCAAGGCTAAGCTTGTCTCTTTGCCACCTGTGACGACACAAAAACCAGTAACTCCACCGGCCGCTTCGACAGATGGTGCCTTCGTTGTGCAGATTGCCTCTTTCCGCACCAGTGAGGATGCCAGGAAGTTAACCAGTCGTCTTAAAAGCCATAAAGTGACAACTTTTATAGAATCAGCCAACCTTGGCGAAAAGGGTGTATGGTACAGGGTGCTGGCCGGGCCCTATACAAGTCGTGAAAAAGCCGATCAGGCTGCAGCCTTTCTACAGGAAAAAGAGCGACTCTCTGTTTTGGTAAGACAGCGCTGAAGCTGGTGATTTTTCCTTGACATAGTGATGAGGTACAGGTAGATTCCGAAATTCTTGTTGCGGGGTGGAGCAGTCAGGTAGCTCGTCGGGCTCATAACCCGAAGGTCGGAAGTTCAAATCTTCCCCCCGCTACCAATAAAGTAATCGGCCGCCCTTTTGACGGTCGGCTGGTTTTTGGCGGTGTAGCTCAGTTGGTTAGAGCATGCGGCTCATATCCGCAGTGTCCGGAGTTCGAATCTCTGCACCGCCACCACACTGACAGAGCCCTCTTCCAACCTCGGAAGGGGGTTATGTGTTTATGGGAGAGCGTTGGGCGCTCTCTTCGGTAATCGACAAATGTCTCTGCAAAGCCGTTTTCATAAGTCTCTGCTGAAATCCGGTTGCATTCCGGCGGGCAGTCGTGTGCTTGTTGCTGTTTCCGGCGGTGCCGATTCTGTGGCACTCTTGTCCCTGTTACATCATGTCGCAGGCGAGATAGGTTTATCCTTGGAAGCAGCCCATCTCGACCATGCTTTGCGCGAGTCAAGTTGTGCTGATGCTCGCTTTGTAGGGGAACTGTGTCTTCGTTTGAATGTTACGCTGACGATGGAACGTCGGGACGTGGCGGCAATTGCAAGGCAGTGTAAAGGAAATCTCGAAGAGGTTGCCAGGGAAGAACGCCTGGATTTTCTAGAGAAGACTGCACAGGCCCGCAATTGTCATTTAATTGCGCTTGGGCACCATGCCGACGATCAGGCGGAAACCTTTTTGTTGCGGCTATTACGTGGTGCAGGTACGACAGGTCTCGCGGGCATGCGCATGGTTAACGAGGCTGTAGTGCGCCCCTTGCTGCCATTCCATCGCACCGATCTGCTCGCTTATATCAGGGACGAGGGCCTCACCTGGCGAGAGGACGAAAGCAATCAGGACCAGACGTTTACCCGCAATCGAGTCCGTCATCAACTCCTGCCGCTTCTAGCGAGCTTTAACCCGAATATCAGTAGTCAGCTTGCCGGTCTTTGTGAGCAGATGCGTCAGGATGATGACTTCTGGCTAGAGCAAGTTGCTCAAGAGCTGACCCGGTGTGGTCAATGTCAAAACGATAGCTATCATCTGGATCGATCGTTGCTGCTTGAACTGGCTCCAGCACTGGCGGGGCGCATAATCAGGGCTGCTTTGCAACAGGTTCGGGGTGATCTGCGTGGCCTGACCGCAGCCCACATTGCAGATATTATGCAACTGATTAATCAAGGGCCTCCACAGGGAGAACTCAGCTTACCTGGTGTCTGGGTCGCCCGACGTTATGAGAGTCTCTTGTTGCGCAGGCAAAAGCCCGAACCAATCGAATATTTTGAACTCATTTTGAACCAACCTGGAACTTATCAATTGCCCGATGGCAGATCGTTGCATGTGTCTTTGCAAGATCAGACTTGCGACGATAGCACTGCGTCTGTTGAATTTGCTCAGGTGTCCCTGACCTTTCCTTTGCTGCTCCGACCTTGCCGGCCGGGCGACCGTTTTCGTCCGTCTGGTATGAAAGGGACCAAGAAACTTCAGGACCTTTTTGTTGACCTGAAATTGACCAAGGAAGATCGGCAGGAAACACTGTTGTTACTTAAGGATGAGGAAGTCCTCTGGGTAGTAGGTTTGCGTCGAGGTGAGGGACACTGGGCGGAGAATAACGCGCCCGTACTACGGATCGTTCTCAATCCTGAAAGTGAGTCATAATCGACTTGTGATAGTAGAACCGTTATGGTAATGTTTTTAGCAAATTTATAACGCCAAACACCGCATTTTTCAGGTGTTTTCAGTCTTAGGGGGTACATGTGAACCAGTTTTATAAAAATCTCGCACTCTGGTTGGTCATCTCGTTGGTTATGATCATGCTGTTCAATATGATGACCCAACAGAAGCAAGATCTCAAACCGGTCCCTTACACAACTTTTGTAGCCGCTGTGGAAGGTGGTGAAGTTGTTGATGTGACAATTCAGGGTTCGGATATCTCGGGTACATATAGTGATGGCTCGGCCTTTAAAACCTATGCTCCGAATGACCCTGATTTGATCAGTACGCTGCGTGATAAAAATGTTGTGATCAAAGCTGAGCCAGATGAGACCAATAGTTTTTGGATGACCATGCTTGTATCGTGGGGGCCAATTCTGCTGCTGATAGCCGTCTGGATTTTCTTTATGCGGCAGATGCAGTCCGGTGGCGGCAAGGCGATGAGCTTTGGCAAGAGCCGGGCCAAGTTGCTCAATGAAACCCAGGCCAAGATCACCTTTGACGATGTGGCCGGAATTGACGAAGCCAAAAATGAGTTGGAAGAAGTTGTTGCCTTTCTGAAAGACCCGAAAAAGTTCTCCCGGCTCGGTGGCCGTATCCCAAAAGGTGTGCTGCTGGTTGGTGCACCGGGGACCGGAAAAACCTTATTGGGCAGGGCGATTGCCGGTGAGGCCGGAGTGCCGTTTTTCTCTATCTCAGGTTCCGATTTTGTCGAGATGTTCGTCGGCGTGGGCGCCAGCCGTGTTCGAGATCTTTTCGTGCAGGGAAAGAAGAATGCTCCATGTATCATATTCATCGATGAAATTGATGCTGTTGGCCGCCATCGTGGTGCCGGTATGGGGGGTGGGCACGACGAGCGTGAACAGACCCTCAATCAACTGTTGGTCGAGATGGACGGTTTCGAATCGAATGAGGGTGTCATCCTGATTGCGGCTACCAATCGCCCTGACGTTCTCGACCCGGCGTTGCTGCGTCCCGGACGTTTCGACCGCCAGGTGGTTGTACCACTTCCTGATATTCGTGGCCGGGCCATGATCCTGAAGGTACATGCTCGCAAGGTTCCCCTGGCCAAAGGTGTTGATCTCGAAGTTATTGCCAAGGGTACGCCCGGGTTCTCGGGTGCCGACCTGGAAAACCTGATCAATGAGGCGGCTCTTCTGGCGGCACGTGCCAATAAGAACGAAGTTGACCGTGAGGATATTGAGAGCGCCAAGGACAAGGTTTTGATGGGTGCCGAGCGGCGTTCCATGGTGATCACTGAAGAAGAAAAGAAAGTGACTGCCTACCATGAAACCGGCCATGCACTGGTGGCTATGTATATTCCTGAGGCTGATCCGGTTCATAAGGTATCGATCATCCCGCGTGGTCGGGCTATGGGCGTCACTATGTATTTGCCTACGGAGGAGAAGTACAACGAAACCAAAGATGGTTTGAATGTTAAGATATGTGCTCTTCTCGGTGGCAGGGTTGCCGAGGAACTGATCTTTGACAGTATTACCAGTGGTGCTTCAAACGACCTGGAGCGGGTGACCCTTATTGCTCGTAAAATGGTCTGTGAGTGGGGTATGAGCGACAAGCTTGGACCTTTGGCCTTTGGCGAAAAAGATGGTGAGGTTTTTCTCGGTCGTGATTTTGGTCATGTTAAGAATTACAGTGAAGCAACAGCTATGCTCATCGACGATGAAATTCGGCGGATTGTCGAAGAAAACCATGCGCGTACGCGTAAAATTCTTACCGAGCATAAGGATGCCCTGATCAAGGTTGCCGAGGCATTACTCGAACGAGAAAATATGGACGGTAGTGAAATTAGAGAAATGATTTTTGGCCCAGAGGAAGTGAAGCCGGAGGAAGTGAAGCCGGAGGAAGTGAAGCCGGAGGAAGTGAAGCCGGAAGAGTCCACTGACACCGTTGATTGATGACGTTGCTCCTGCAAAATAATCTATTGTGGAGGAATAATCAAAGGACTTGAAGTACATCCTGGTCCGCAGCCGGAATATCTAGCAGGTCGAACAGTCCGGTTAGATCTGAAAGCTCCGTGTATCGTCGGTATCCTGAATGTTACCCCAGATTCCTTCTCAGATGGTGGTCGTTTCTCTACGGTTGATGCGGCACTTGAGCAGAGTCGACGCATGGCCCGGGAAGGGGCTGCGCTGATTGATGTTGGCGGCGAGAGTACCAGGCCCGGGGCGTCTTCAGTCTCGGTGGCAGAGGAATTGGATCGGGTTATTCCGGTTATCGAGACCCTGCATCGTGAATTGGTTCTGCCACTTTCTATAGATACCAACAAGAGTGCCGTTGCCGCTGCGGCCGTTGCGGCCGGGGTTGAGTTTGTCAACGATATCAGCGGCTTGACCTTTGATCCACAAATGGCAGAGGTTGTTGCCTCTTCAGGGGCTGGTCTGATTGTGATGCACACCTGCGGTGGGCCAGAGGCTATGCAACGGAACACACATTACGATGATGTGGTTTCAGATGTTGTCGCCGCGCTTCGTCGTAGCGTCGATCTTGCCGAGAGGGCAGGGGTTGCAGGCAATAAGATCGCCATTGATCCGGGTATCGGCTTCGGTAAGGATGTGACTGGAAATCTGGAGCTTCTGCGTCGGACGGCTTCTCTGACAGAGCTGGGCCGACCAGTCATGCTGGGCACGTCGCGCAAAAGTTTTATTGGCCTGGTTTTGGCTCAGAATGACCCCGGTGATCGTCTTGCCGGAACCCTGGCAACAATTGCTCTTGGCTTCGCCGGAGGGGCTCGCATCTTCCGGGTTCATGATGTTGCTGCTGCACACCAGGCTGCCCTGATGGCTCAGGCAGTCTGCTGCGGAGCAGAGTGGTGATTTTTCTGTAGGGGGTTTTTGGATGTTCGAGCTGCTGACAAATTTCCGCTGGTTTCTGGATCTGCTCGACATCCTGCTGGTCGCTTTCATCATTTATCGGATCATGCTGCTCATCAAGGGAACCCGGGCAGTGCAGATGCTGCTCGGTCTGGCGGTCATCCTTATTGTCTATGTAGCATCCCAGCTTGGCGGTCTCTATACTCTCAACTGGATTCTTAATAATTTCCTCTCCTCGATCATCCTCGTTATAGTTGTTCTTTTTCAGCACGATATCCGTCGGGCCCTGATTCGTGTCGGTCGTAATCCTTTTTTCGCCGATCTCTCTTTACGTGAAGAGACAAGTGTCATCGATGAGCTCTGCAAAGGGTGTGTCGCCCTCTCACAGAAACGTCTTGGCGCTCTAATCGTTATCGAGCGTGAGACTGGAATCAATGATTTTCTTGAAGTCGGTATCGAACTGGATGCCAAACCCTCCAGTGATCTGATCCTTGCGATCTTCCATCACGCTTCCCCTATGCACGATGGTGCGGTTATCCTGCAACGTGGACGGATTACCCGGGCGGGATGTTTCCTGCCGTTGACTCAGGATCTTACCGTCAGTCCACACTATGGTACACGCCATCGTGCTGCAATCGGCTTGACCGAACTGGTTGATGCTGTCGTTATTGTTGTTTCCGAGGAGACCGGACGGATTTCTGTCGTGGTCGGTGGGAAAATAACCAGAGATCTGGAAATAACCACACTTAAGAAAGTTCTCAACCGCCTGCTTGAACCACGCCGTCTGCGCGGCAAGAAGAGTTGATCATGATCGAAAGGATTTTTGAAAACTGGGTATTGAAAATTATCTCTTTGGCTTTTGCCGTGGTTCTCTGGTTCTTTGTTATGGGTGAAAGTCGCATGGAAGTCACCCACATAGTGCCACTGGAATATGAAAGTCTTCCTGAAGGGTTGATGATTGCCAATGAAGTGCCAACTGTTGTTTCACTCAGGATTAGTGGCCCACGTGCATTACAGGGTAATCTTAGCCCGGCTGACATCAGCCTCAGAGTTGATTTGAAAAATCTCACTGCAGGAGTGACCTCGTTTAAACGCCTTGAAGAGAGCCTTAACATCCCCAAAGGTTTAAAAATAACTAGAATATCACCTTCCTATGTTGATGTTAAACTGGAAAAGGTGCGTGAGCGAGATGTGCCGGTGCGCGTTGTTTTAACTGGTAGTCCGGCTGCTGGCTTTATCGTCAAGTCTGTCAAATCGACTCCGGTGAAGGTTGTTGTCTCAGGGGCAGAGAGCGAGCTCAAAGGAGTTTCCGAGGTTGTCACCGAGGGGATAGATTTGACCAATGTTCAGGAAAGTTTTTCCCAGATTGTGGCTATCAGTTACATCGGCAACTATACCGATCTGAAGGATACGAAAACGGTTGAAGTCCAGGTTGTTCTGCAGGTAGACCCAAACTATGTACCGCCAAAACCTTTAGAAGGACCACTTGTGGAAGAATCAGGGCTAGAAACCAACCTAGAGGGGGAAGATAAAAAATAATGGCCAAGCAGCTTTTTGGTACTGACGGCGTGCGCGGTATTGCCAACATGCACCCGATGACAACGGAAATAGCCATGCAGCTGGGACGTGCTGCGGCCTATGTATTCAAACACGATGACCGGCGCAGCCGGATCGTGATTGGCAAAGATACGCGTTTATCCGGCTATATGATCGAAAATGCTTTGGCAGCCGGGATCTGTTCCATGGGCGTTGATGTTTTGCTGGTTGGCCCCTTGCCGACCCCTGGTATTGCATTCATTACTGCCTCGATGCGGGCCGATGCTGGTGTTGTGATTTCTGCTTCGCATAATCCTTACCATGATAACGGCATAAAATTCTTTGCTCGCGATGGTTTCAAGCTGCCAGATGCAATGGAATTGCAGATTGAAGATCTGATTTTTTCTGATCGGATCGATTCTCTGCGGCCAACAGCTGAAGAGGTGGGTAAGGCTTTCCGTGTTGATGACGCCATAGGCCGTTACATTGTTTTTCTCAAAAACACTTTCCCCCGAGAACTCGATCTGGTCGGGCTGAAAATTGTTCTGGACTGTGCACACGGGGCTGCCTACCGAGTTGCTCCGGCTGTTCTTGAGGAGCTGGGAGCTGAAGTGTTTGCCTATGGTGTCGAACCTGACGGGACTAATATTAATTCCGGTTGTGGCTCCACTCATCCTGAAGTGATTTCTGCTGCGGTACGTGAGCATGGTGCTGACCTGGGGATTGCCCTTGATGGTGACGCTGATCGCTGTATCTTTGTTGATGAGCAAGGCAACGAGGTTGATGGTGACCATATTATGGCAATTTGCGCCATCGACATGCTCAAGCGCGATGCTCTGCCGCAGCGCACTGTGGTTGCGACCGTGATGTCGAATATGGGGCTTGATATTGCCCTGCGTCAGGCTGGTGGCAAGATCATTAAAACTGACGTTGGCGATCGTTATGTGGTTGAGGAGATGCGCCGCAACGGTTATCGATTTGGTGGTGAGCAATCTGGCCATCTGGTATTCCTGGATCACAATACGACCGGGGATGGCATGCTTTCGGCTCTGCAGGTCCTGGCGATCTTGCAGAAAAGTGGCAAGCAGCTTTCGGGGCTTGCTTCTGTCATGACAGCGTTGCCTCAGATTCTCGTGAATGTCCGGGTTCGTGAACGACGCAATGTTGAGGAAATGCCTGAGGTAAAGAAACTTATTGACGATGTTGAGAGTCGCCTGGGTGATTCTGGTCGGGTACTGATACGTTATTCAGGGACAGAACCCCTGATGAGAATCATGCTCGAAGGTCGGGATCAGGATGAGATCACCGATATGGCCGATGAAATTGCCCTGGTTGTAAAGGGGCTGATTGGAGAATAGGTATGGCCAAGCTGGGAGTTAATGTTGATCATGTCGCAACCATTCGTCAGGCCCGGGGTGGGACCGAGCCAGACCCTGTAACCGCCGCGGCGATAGCGGAACTGGCCGGGGCTGATGGCATTACGGTCCATCTGCGCGAAGACCGTCGGCACATTCAGGATCGAGATGTTATGCTGTTGCGGCGAACGGTGCAAACCCACCTGAACCTGGAAATGGCGGCTACCGACGAAATGGTGGCGGTCGCCATGAAGATTGTTCCCGATTATGTGACTCTGGTTCCGGAAAAGCGTCAGGAATTGACTACCGAGGGCGGCCTTGATGTGGTCAAATACAAGCAGAAGTTGACCAGCAAGATTGACCTTCTGCATCAGGCTGGTATCACCGTCAGCCTCTTTGTGGATCCTGATCTTGAGCAATTGAAGGCCAGTGCCAGGGCCAAGGCGGATTATGTCGAAATTCATACCGGAACTTATTGTGATGCCAAGGGTAAGGAGCAGGTTGTTGAGCTAGCCAAGATTGAAGAGGCTATCAGAGCTGGTAAAAAACTTGGTCTTGGAGTCAATGCCGGACATGGTCTCAACTACCAGAATACTCGGCAAGTTGTCGCGTTGAGGGGCGTTGAGGAATACAATATCGGCCATAGTATCATTGCGCGAGCAGTTCTAGTCGGGCTTGATCGGGCGGTACGAGAGATGGTTGAACTGGTGCGTGGGGGCTGATTATGCCGATCATAGGCTTGGGGACAGACCTGGCCAGGGTTGAACGCTTTCGGACCTTTGTCACAGATAACAAGACCGCCCTGTTGGGACGGCTTTTTACTCTTGGTGAACGCGAGTATGCTTTTGCCAAAAAGGATCCGTCACCGCACTTGGCGGCACGTTTTGCCGCCAAGGAGTCTTGCCTTAAAGCTTTCGGGTTAGGCTTGCGGGAAGGAATCAGTTGGCAGGATATGGAAGTTGTTCCCGATGAACTGGGTCGTCCTGATTTGCAACTCTCGGGGCGTGCCGCCGAGATTGCTGCTGCAAAACAGATTGAAGTGGTACACTTATCCTATAGCCATGATGGTGACTATGCCGTTGCTACTGTGATTCTGGAACGCTTATGAAAGTTTTGACTGCTGCGCAAATGCAGGCGGTTGATTGCCGGACAATCGACGAAATCGGGATTCCCGGTGTTGTGCTGATGGAGAATGCCGGCCGTAGTGTTGCTGAAGAAATTATACAGCGTTTTTCACTGACAGGTACTCCTTTGACAGTTTCCCCTCGGGCGCTGATTTTTGCCGGTAAAGGTAATAACGGTGGTGATGGTTACGTGATTGCCAGGCATCTTCTGAACCAGGGGTGGGGTGTGCAAACCCTGGTTCTGGCAGAGCGTGATGCCATCAAGGACGATGCTGCACTGAATCTCACCGCTCTGGAGAACTGTGGCGGTCTGGTCGATTTTGTTTCGGACAGTAAGACCTTGGCAACTTGCCTTGCAGCTATTGGCGAATTTACGGTGCTGGTTGATGCTATATTTGGTACCGGCCTTGCTAAACCGGCACAAGGGCTCTATCTGCAGGCCATTGAGTGGCTTAATCAGCAACTCTCACCAGTCATTGCTGTTGATATTTCTTCCGGTGTAGATGCCTCAACCGGTCGAGTTTTGGGTACTGCTGTGAACTCGACATTGACAGTTTCTTTCGCGTTCCCCAAGGTTGGCCAGGTCAGCTACCCTGGTGCCGGACTGTCTGGCGAACTAGTGACAGTGGACATAGGTATTCCAGAGCAGATTGCCGGGCAGACTTCGACCGACTGCCTGCTGATTGATGCCGCAGAAGCCAGATGTTTGCTGCCTGTACGCAGTCGGGATGGTCACAAGGGAACCTTTGGGCATCTCCTGATTGTTGCTGGCTCCACAGGAAAAGGTGGCGCTGCGGTTATGGTCGCAGAGTCCGGTTTGCGAGCTGGTGCTGGCCTGGTAACTCTGGCTTGTCCGCAGAGTATTCAGCCTATCCTTGCATGCCAACTCACTGAAGTCATGACTGTGCCTCTTGCTGATTCAAAAGGTGAGATCAGCTTGTTGTCTTATGAAGATATTAAGGTTTTGGCCAAAGGGAAACAGGCGTTGGCGATCGGCCCAGGACTAGGGCTTGGTGAAGAGATGAGCGACTTGGTTTGTCGGTTGACACAAGATTCTGATCTGCCCATGGTTATAGATGCTGATGGCTTGACCGCACTCTGTGGGCATACAGATATGCTTGGTTTTCATACGGACAGGCCGATTGTGCTGACGCCTCATCCAGGTGAAATGGCGCGACTGACTGGTTTGTCTGTTGACGAAATTCAGGCAAACCGTTTTGTAGTGGCGAGAGATTTCGCTGTGCGTCATAGTGTGGTCTTGGTGCTTAAGGGTGCCCGGACTCTGACGGCCTCGCCTGATGGGCACGTTCACGTTAATAGTAGTGGCCACGCAGGGCTGGCAAGCGGCGGCATGGGGGATGTCCTGACAGGTCTGATCGGTAGTTTTCTGGCTCAGGGCCTGGCGGCAATGGATGCGGCCACCCTCGGTGTTTATCTGCACGGGATGGCTGCGGATCGGTTGCTGGCAACCTTTGGTGATGCCGGGTTGCTGGCTACTGATATTATCTACGAAATCCCTGCCACGCGGCAGGCTTTATCGAAGGAGGGTTAGATGTTGACAGCTGGCGATATCATGACGACGGAAATACACACGGTACACCAGGATACTGAGATCAAAGATCTGGCGGGCATGTTTGTCGAGCACAATGTCAATGCTATGCCGGTCCTTGATGATGACGATATGCTGGTTGGTATGGTTACCCAGACAGATCTCGTGGAGCAGGGCAAGCCTCTGCATATTCCCACTGTGATCTCTTTGTTTGACTGGGTTCTCTATCTGGAAAGCCCCAAAATTTTCTCAGAACAGGTGCGCAAGGTTACGGCACGCAAGGTTGGTGATATCTGTGCAAAAGATATAGTTACCTGCGCACCGAAGACCCCCGTTGCTATGGTGGCCAGTCTGATGGTGGACAACAAGGTTCACCTGGTTCCGGTTGTTATTGATGGTCGGATGGTCGGAGTGGTTGCCCGTCTCGATATCATTCGCACTATGGGCGAATAAGTTTGCGATGTTGGCAGATGATAAGCGCAGGACCTGAAGACACCCGTGCTCTAGGACAATTGCTTGGTGAACTAGCTGATGCTGGTCTGGTTGTGCTCCTGAATGGTGATCTGGGTGCGGGGAAAACCTGCTTTGCCCAAGGAGTGGCCAGCGGCTTGGGAGTTTCATCAGTATCGCCGGTTACCAGCCCGAGCTATACCTTGTTAAACATTCACCACGGACGCCTGCCTCTCTATCACTTTGACCTTTACCGTCTCTCGCAAGTCGATGATCTTGCCGAGTTGGGTTACGATGAATTTGCTGAAGGCGATGGTCTGACCCTGGTTGAATGGGCTGATCGCATGACGGATGCACTGAGTGCGTCTGTGATTGTTTCCATTGAACATCTTACCGAACTACAGCGTAAACTTTGTTTGGCTGCGCTGGATGATTGTGGCGAGAATCTTTTGGAGCATTTAGCCTCGCAATGGCAAGGATAAACCCGCACTATGCTCTGTTAAAACTTTGGCTTGTGAAAACCTTTGACGGCCAGAGGGAATACTGTTATTAAGTCCTACTGACCATATCTCATATTGGTGGGTTTTTTAGTCGGAAATGAATTTATTGATAACAACGCACCAGGAAGGATTAGCTACAGATGGCACTAGTGGTTCAAAAATATGGTGGTACCTCAGTAGGAACCATCGAAAAAATACAGAATGTAGCCCGTAGGGTTGCACGCACTTATGATGCTGGCAACGACATGGTTGTGGTTGTTTCGGCTATGGCCGGTGAGACCAATAGATTGGTCGCTCTCTCAGAAGAAATTTGTGAATTCCCGAGTGAGCGTGAATACGATGTTCTGGTCGCAGCCGGTGAGCAGGTTTCCATATCCTTGCTATCAATGGCGCTGCAATCTATGGGATACAAAGCCAAGAGTTATCTCGGGTGGCAGATACCGCTTTATACGGACGATGCTTTTTCAAAGGCACGTATCAATGAGATCGAGGATGCCAATATTCGTAAAGATCTGGACAATGGCATTATTGTCATCGTAGCAGGTTTTCAGGGCCTTGATCGCGACAACAATATCACTACTTTTGGTCGTGGCGGTTCCGACACTTCAGCAGTGGCTGTTGCTGCAGCATTAAAGGCAGATGTCTGCGAAATTCTGACCGATGTTGATGGTGTCTATACTACCGATCCGCGTGTTGTCCCCGAAGCCTCCAAGATCGATAAAATTTCCTATGATGAAATGCTGGAAATGGCTTCGCTAGGATCTAAAGTTCTGCAGATTAGGTCAGTCGAATTTGCCAAGAAGTACGGTGTTGTCGTTCACGTACGTTCCAGTCTAAATGACAATCCAGGAACACTGGTAATGAAGGAGGATGCAGATATGGAAACGGTCCTGGTTTCAGGCGTTGCATATAATAAAGATGAAGCAAAAATTTCCGTGATGCGGGTTCCGGATCAGCCGGGGATCGCTGCGCAACTTTTCACGCCGCTCTCTATGGCAAATATCACAGTGGATATGATTATCCAGAATATTTCACAGGAAGGTTTTACCGATATGACCTTCACGGTGCCTCGATCTGATTTTAAAAAAGCACTTAAGATTGTAGAAGAAACCGCCGTCAAAGTAGGTGCCGCAGGTGTGCAATGCAACGAATCAATCGCCAAGGTTTCGATTGTTGGTGTGGGGATGCGCTCTCATTCCGGTATTGCCAGTAAAATGTTTGAGACGCTTTCAACGGAGGGAGTCAATATCCAGATGATTTCGACCAGCGAGATTAAGGTCTCCTGTGTTATCGATGACAAGTATACCGAACTTGCTGTACGTGTTTTGCATGAGGCTTTCGGTCTGGATAATGGACAAGTTGTTCAAGAATAAATAAAACGTGCTTTCTGAACAAGTGATTGGGAGAGGATGATGAGTAGAGTTTTTCTGTACGATACGACTTTGCGCGATGGTACGCAGGCTGAAGATGTTTCTTTTCTGCTGGCGGATAAAATTCACATTGCCCAGAAACTTGATGAACTTGGTATCGATTATATCGAGGGCGGCTGGCCCGGTTCAAATCCCAAAGATATTGCTTTTTTCAAGGATATCAAGAAGGTCACTCTCAATCACTCCAAAATTGCAGCCTTCGGCTCGACCCGACGGGCCAAAACAACACCGGACAAAGACAACAATATTCAGACCCTGATTCAGGCGGAGCCGGACACGGTTACAATCTTCGGCAAAACCTGGGATTTTCACGTGCGTGAGGCGCTACGCATCAGTCTGGAAGAAAATCTCGAATTGATTTATGACTCACTGGTTTATCTGAAAGATCATGTGCCTGAGGTTGTTTACGATGCCGAGCATTTCTTTGATGGTTACAAGGCGGACCCCGAGTACGCCATTAAAACTCTGGAGGCGGCGCAACAGGCTGGTGTCCACTGTATCGTCCTTTGTGACACCAATGGTGGCTCCCTGCCCTATGAGGTTGCCACAATTATCAAGAAGGTTCAGAAAAGTATTAAGACACCACTCGGCATTCATGCCCATAATGACAGCGAGTGTGCCGTTGCTAACTCTCTGGTGGCGGTCGAACAGGGTGTGGTTCATGTCCAGGGTACGATCAACGGTTTTGGTGAGCGTTGTGGCAATGCCAACCTCTGCTCAATTATTCCTGCCCTTAAACTGAAGATGAATCGCGAGTGTGTCTCTGATGAGCAACTGCAGAGTCTGCGTGTTGCTTCACGCTACATCTATGAACTCGCCAACCTGGTGCCGAACAAGCACCAGGCTTACGTGGGAAATTCTGCCTTTGCCCATAAAGGTGGTGTGCATGTTTCTGCTATCCAGCGTCATCCAGAGACCTACGAGCATATACGTCCGGAAAAGGTTGGTAATGTGACCCGGGTTCTGGTTTCGGACCTTTCTGGCCGTGCCAATATCCTGGCTAAGGCGGAACAGTTCAATATCAATCTGGACAGTAAGGACCCGGTTACTCTGGAAATTCTTGAAGATATCAAGAATCTTGAGAATCAGGGATACCAGTACGAAGGTGCGGAAGCTTCTTTTGAGTTGCTGATGCGACGCGCCATGGGTGAATTGCGTAACTACTTTTCAGTCATCGGCTTCCGGGTTATTGATACCAAACGACATGAAGACGAAATGCCGACTTCCGAGGCAACTGTTCAAGTAAAAGTTGGCGGACGGATTGAACACACCGCGGCAGAGGGAAGTGGCCCCGTAAATGCTCTGGACCATGCCCTGCGTAAAGCCCTCGAACAATTTTATCCAGAGCTGCAGGAAATGAAACTTTTTGATTACAAGGTGCGAGTGCTTCCGGCTGGAAAGGGTACTGCTTCGGTGACGCGAGTCTTGATTGAGTCTGGAGACAAGACGGGTCGCTGGGGTACGGTCGGTGTCAGTGACAACATAATCGATGCTTCTTATCACGCCCTGGTTGACGCACTGCAGTACAAGTTGATGCGCGACCATGTGGCCTAATAACCAGTTCATTGAGATTGTTCACTAACAATGGGCCGACACGTTGCTAGACTCTTTTCTCAGGCACCGCCAGCTTTAACCGTTCTGGCGTTGCTGATTTTTCTAGGTACCCTTTTGAGCCGGGAGGCTTCCACAATGGAAGCTCTCCCGGTTTTTCTGCCTCTGGAACAAGGTATTGTTCAGGTCGAATTGATCTCTGATGGTTTGGAGCCTGGGGTCTATCAATTTAATGACGGTTTGACTCCACGAGACGTCATAAGATTGACGGACCCTGTGTCGGCTGAAAATTTGGCAATTGATTCTGACTGGTCTAAACCTTTGCGCGGTGGTGAAAGTTTCAGGTTCCTGATCAAAAAAGGTCAGAAAATCACCTCGCTTCAGCGCAGATGGATGTCCGCAAGCCATCGAATGGCATTGGCAATCCCGTTGCATCCAGATCGCATGAGCAAGAAAGATTGGAAGGCTTTGCCGGGCATCGGCAATTATCTTGCTGAGCGCATTGAAAATAACCGTCAAATAAATGGCGATTTCGGTTGTTTGGAAGCTTTGAGAAGAGTGAAAGGCATAGGAGAAAAACGGGTAAATCGTTGGCGAGAGTTTTTTTGAGAGTTGTAAGTAACTGTTTTAAAGATGAATTTTTTTGAGATGAAAAATAGTAGCTTTTGCCGGTATTGATTGGTTATAGATTGGCATGCCTTGTGTATTAGTTTCTGTCTACATTCTGAATATGCAGACGCTTAGATGACTGATGCAATGAGGAGGTAATGCCGTGAGATGTCCTAAATGTAAAGGCCGTATGTATGCTGAGAAGTATTACGATTTTGTTCGTGCTTTCGATGCTTGGAAGTGTTGTTCCTGTGGTGAGGTTTTAGACCCGACTATTCTTGCTAATCGTGCCCGCAATCATAATGTCTTCCTCGGTTGAGTAGAAGACTTTCCCTCGAATGAGTTGAGGATAAAGGCTAGACAAAAAAGCCCGGGACTTAAGTTCCGGGCTTTTTTGTCGTTATAATTCCTGTTTCACATAATATTTATTGTCGTAATTGAATGTAACCTCCTTTACAATGACATCTTAACCAATTCAAACAAAAAGTTCGTAGCGGCGGAGGGCTTGTCGGGCAGGTCCTAGTCCCTGTAACTCTGAAAGATCTCAAAGGATTGCTGTCATGTCTGAGAAGAAGAATGCTACTAACTCTTCAGGAAACGCCAGTGGCAAGAACAAAAGGTTGGTGCGAATTCGTCGTTTGATCGAGCGTAAAATGGTTGAAAGTTGGCAGAGTAAGCCACATTTCTTTGTAACCATTGCTGTGGATATGACGGATGTTATCCGTTTCCGAAGGGACCTCGGGGTTACGATCAACGATTTCATTCTGGCGGCTACCTCAGAAGCGCTTAAAGAACATCCATGGGTGAACAGCCACTGGATCGATGGCGAAGCTGTTGAACAGGAGCAGATTCACCTGGCCGTGGCGGTCGCCACGGAAAGCGGCCTGTACTATCCGGTGGTTAAAAATGTAGAGCAGCTTTCCCTGAGACAGCTCAGTAAATCTGCTGCTGATCTGGCAGAAAAGGCACATCTTGACCAGCTTTCTGCTGATGATCAGGATGGTGGCACCTTTACTATCAGCAACATGGGCATGCTCGGAGTGGAATCTTTTGCCGCGATTGTTACGCCGCCGCAAGCCGCTGTTCTGGCTATTGGGACAGTCAAGGGTGAAGTGGTGGTTGACGAACATGAAGAGCTGGTGGTTGCGCCAATGGTGCGTTTGACTCTTTCTGCAGACCATCGGATTCTCGACGGAGCTGATGCAGCCGAGTTCCTTGATTCTCTAAAAAGTTATCTGGAAGCCCCTGTAACACTCATTGCCGGGACTTGTTATGATGATGCCTGATGCTTGCCGAAATGCCCCAGACTCGTAAATCACATATGGACATACCGATTGACAACAGTCAATTTGCCTCGCCTGAGGATCTGATACTCCAGTCGGCTTATTTTGCCGACGTGTTCATGACGCGGCGTCTACTGGACGCCATGCCTGGAATGGTTCTGGTTCTTAACTGCTATCGTCAAATTGTTTTTGCTAACCGTGCTTTCTGTCAGCTTTCGGGACGGTCTGATACAGAAAGCCTGCTAGGTATGCTGGTCGGTGATGTGCTCTTATGCAATGTTGCCATGAATTCCAGGGACGGGTGCGGTACTGGAGAGTCATGTGAAACGTGCGGTGCCCTGATGGCCATGATTTCCGGTTTGCACGGAGAGGAAAGTGTGCAGGAATGCATGTTGACCTGTCAGGATGGTGCCGTTGTGCAGCACTTGACTCTCAGAGTATGGTCGGCACCTCTTAGCTATGATGATGAAAAATTTACTGTTCTGGCTGGAACGGACATCAGTCATGAGCGCCGTCGCCTGGCACTGGAGAAAACTTTTTTTCACGATATCCTCAACCTGGTTGCTAGCATACGAGGTTTTGCTGAACTCATGGAGATCGATGAAGACATTGATCCACTGCATGTCAGTCGTCGTATCCAGATGGCCTCGCAAAGAATTATTGAAGAAATTGACGCGCAACGTGTTCTGCTTGCGGTAGAAAAAGGAGAATTGAACGTTGATAACAATCTACTGGCCAGCAAGGATATTCTGAGAGATATTGTGGAGCTTTACGGAGGGCATGATCTTGCCCGTGAGCGCTCACTGCAGATTGATGACACCTCGGTTGCCACCTTCTTTGTCAGTGACTCAACCCTCTTGAGGCGCATCCTTGGGAATATGGTTAAAAATGCCCTGGAAGCATCGCCGACAGGTGATGTTGTTACCCTCGGTGTCGACATAACTGAAGAGGAGTTGCATTTCTGGGTGCACAACACTTCGGTTATTCAGGGAATCTATCAGCAAAGAATTTTTCAACGAGACTTTTCAACCAAAGGGTCTGGTCGTGGTCTTGGAACCTATAGTATGAAGCTTCTTGGTCATTTTCTCTCTGGTAACGTTCACTTTGTGTCGTCGCCGGGAAGAGGCACCCGGTTTACCCTCAGTTTGCCCGCGGATCTCCCACCAACAACCTCTGTATAGTAGATCATCACCCTGTCGAGGGTGCCCTTTTGTTTGCACCCCCTTTCGCAAAATCTTCATGGTAAACTACCTCTAATCTGTCTTGACCGCTAAAAATATTTGTCAGGATGAAAACTTGAAATGGCTTTTTTCTTATTTTTCTTTGTGGCACATTTATTGTCGCTTAATGTGAGGTTATTTACTCCAGAATGGGGATGATAAAAACAGGTCTTTTTGATTTTTGCAGAACTTTCTCTGCAACACTGCCAAGAAAAGTATGTCCGAGAACGCCCTTGCCGTGCGTTCCCATAACGATGACATCAGCTTCAATCCTGTCTGCAGTCTGCAGAATCTGGGAAACGGCGCGGCCATGAATGACTTCGATACTCGCAATGTTCTTGAAATCTTCAGGGAAATTTGCCAGCTCAGTACGAGTGAATTCTTCCAGCTCTTTTTTTAGTTTATTACGTGCCTGGTCTTCATGCTGTACTTCAAGCTCTTCAAGTTTTCCTTCTCCCATTATGGATGAGACATAGCTACGAAAGCTTGAGTCGATTTCAGGGATGACATGCAATAAGTGGATTTTTGCCTTGGAGTGTCTGGCCAGCATGATTGCGTGTTTAAAGGCGTGCTCAGAGTTTGGCGTCAGGTCTGTTGCAATTAAGATGTTTTGGTAGCTTGGTAGCATGGCTGTCCTCCCAGTGTGACCTTTTGTCGTTGCTTTGTTGCTGTGCTTTCTTGAATATATTACAACATATCAGATAAAATTAAAGAGGGGAGAAGTGCAGCGACACTTCTCCCCTGAATGGGCATGATTCGTATTAATAGCCTTTGAGATGATCGATATATTCTGGCAGCCACAAAGAGATCTGCGGAATATAGGTGATCAGTATCAGGAAGAAGAGCAGGATCAGCAGCCATGGTAGCGCGGCACGCATGACCCAGGTCAGGCTCTCTCCAGTGATGCCGGAGGTGACGAAGAGATTGAGCCCAACCGGAGGCGTAATCATACCGATCTCCATGTTGACAACCATGATGACCCCAAGGTGAATCGGGTCAATTCCCAACTTAACCGCTATTGGGAAAAGAATTGGTGCCATGATCAGGATGATCGCGGAAGGCTCCATGAAGTTACCAGCAACCAGTAGCAGGATGTTAACAACAATCAGGAAGCCCCACGCGGGCAGACCCCAATTGATAATTATTTCGACCAGATGGTGCGGGATACGTTCAGTGGTCAATACATGGGCAAAGAGCATGGCATTGCCGATGATAAAGAGCAACATGATGGAGACTTTGGAGGCATCCTTGAAGACTTTGCGTGTATCCGGGTGAGCCGCTGAGCGGGGCAAGGCCAGGATCGTCTGGCTCAGGTTATGAAAAATGATCTTAGGGATCGAATCTTCTTTGCTGACTCGCCATGGTACATTTTTCAGAGGGCCCATATCGCGGTAGACGAATATGGCAATAAAATAGGCGTAAACTGCAGAAACGGCTGCGGCTTCTGTCGGGCTGGCGATACCGCCGTAAATTGAGCCGAGGACGATCACGATCAGCATCAAGCCCCAGCTGGCGCTGAAGGCTGAGCGGGTGAGTTGCTTGAAGCCGACCCATGGTTGGGCTGGCAAGCCTTTAATGCGGGCGACTATGTAGATAACTATCATCAGCATGGTGCCCATCATGATGCCGGGCAGAAAGCCGGCCATGAAGAGTCGGGCTGCGGATTCCTCGGTTGCAGCAGCGTAGACCAGCATGACAATGGAGGGCGGGATGAGAATGCCTAAGGTTCCGGCATTGGCAATGACGCCCGCCGCCATCTGTTTCGGGTAACCGGCCTTAACCATGCCGACGATGACAATCGAGCCGATGGCTGCAACCGTTGCCGGAGAAGAACCGGACACCGCTGCAAAGATCATGCAGGCGAGGACCGAGGCCATAGCCAGACCGCCACGGACCCAGCCGATGCAGTCGATGGCAAAATTGATGATGCGGTTGGCAACCCCCCCGGTTGACAGGAAGGTCGACGAAAGGATGAAAAATGGAATTGCCAGCAAAGTATAATGTTCAGATTGGGATTCGATGAGTTTCAGCGCGATCGAGGCCAGCGAATCGTGCGAGAATAACATTATCGTGGTAACACTGGAGAGCCCAAGAGCAAATGCGATTGGCATGCCGGTCAACAGACAAAGCAGCAGAATTATAAAAAGTGCAGCGGTGGTCATGCCGAATCACCTCCATGGTTTGTGGTCGATGATTTGGTCTCCTCGGCCAGATGCATACTTTCCTTCGCTTCGTCGAAGAGGTTGAAACTGTCAGTTTTGCCTGTGATGATTTCCCATAGGAGTTGCAGCAGCCGCAAGGCTATCATGACCATACCGATGACAATAACGCTATGGGCAACCCATTTAGGGATCGGCATATCCTCAAGTTCAATGCCGATCGTGTGCATCATGGAAAGATAGACCCAGGCTCCTTTAATGAAGATAGCGCAGTATGCCAGGCAGGCAACGACTGCTATTCCTGTGACTATCCTGCGGACCATGGGAGGTAAGATTTTGACCAGGGCATCAACGCCGATATGGGAACCGACCTTGATTCCGTAAGAAACTCCGAACAGAACCATCCAGAAGGAGAGGTGGAGTGTTAACTCTTGGGTCCACATGAAGCCGGTGTTGAAGCCGAAGCGCAGCACTACCTCAAAAAAGACCAGTAAAGTCATCGCGGCCAGGAGGCCAGCGATGATCGCCTCTTCCAGGCCATTTATAATTCGGCTAAACATATTAACAAACCTCGCTGAGAATCTGCTGCATAAAGATCACGGACCTCGTTGCCGAGGTCCGTGAGTTGAAGCACCTTGATCAGTTGTTCGCTTGAATCGCGGCGTCGATATAGTCTTTGCCGATTTCCTTTTCGAACTGTTTCCAGACTGGCTTCATGGCCTTGACCCATTGCTGACGCTCGGCATCGGTAAGCTCAATGATTGTGGAGCGCTTGGAGTCGATGATTTTCTGGCGATCATCAGTTGCTTTCTGAGCGGCGACTATGTTGCCGAAAGTGATTGCTTCGTCCAGGGCTTTTTTAACTTCAGTGCGGATATCATCCGGCAGGCCCGTCCAGAATGCAGTAGAGGTGATGACCAGGTAGTCGAGAACACCGTGATTAGACTCGGTGATATAGGGTTGAACTTCGAAAAACTTCTTTGAGTAGATGTTGGACCAGGTATTCTCCTGACCGTCTATGGCTTTGGTCTGCAGCAGGGTGAAGACTTCGGAGAAGGGCTTTTTCAGCGGCATGGCACCGACTGCCTCAAATTGGGCAGCGAGAACATCAGAGCTCATGATGCGGAATTTTTTGCCAGCGGCATCAGTAGGAACCCGGAGAGGATCGCTGGCAGAGAGTTGCTTGAGACCGTTATGCAGGTAACCGAGGCCGATGAGGCCTTTGCTCTTAGTGGCCATGAGCAGCTTCTGGCCAACGGGTCCCTGTTGGAATTTCTCGACAGCATCCATGTTCTTGAAGAGGAAAGGCAGGTCGTAGATCTGTAGGGATTTCGTGTATTTCTTGAATTTGGAAAGAGACGGTGCGGCGAGCTGGACGTCACCGAGTAGCATGGCTTCGAGGACTTTATTGTCGCCGAACAGCTGAGAGTTGGGAAAAACTTCAACTTCAACCTTGCCAGCCAGACGCTGGTCGACCAGTTCCTTGAATTTGTTGGCCATCTGGCCTTTGGGAGTGTTCTCTGCAACGACGTGGGAGAACTTGATTACAATGGGCGCTGCCATTGAAACCGTTGCCGAGGCGACAAATGCCACCGCGACCATCAGACTTACCAGTAAAATCGTGTTCTTTGCCATTTTGGTGCTCCTTTATTATAGTGGGGTTATTCTTAATGTTACCACTAAGGCAACATTTTAAGGCTGATTGACTTCCGCTGTATTCTCAGTAATCGAACAGTTATGTGAAGCGACCTTCCTGTAATGTTCGAAAACCGGCTTAGCAGCTTAACTTTAGAGAGTTACTTTCGTACTGTTTCAATATTTATGAGCAAGTTAGGTGCCACATGTTGTGAGATTTAAAACATGATTTTGAAAAATTGGATTAGAAAAGAAAGTTGCCCTGCAAAGTCAGGTGTTTGTAGATACCTAACCAATGTGAGAGTTCACCTGTTCAGATCTCCAAAATCTACCTTGAAGAGGCAAATGGCGCCCACTTGATCTGTTCATGTTTGGCCAAAACCGGCCAAAATTGGCCGTTTGTTCACAGGCGCAGGTTGTTTCAACTTGACGGTATCCGTATCCTTGTCGTTATGATACCTTTTTGCCTATTGACTCGGATGGGCACAATGAAGCTTCCTTTGTGGCAGTAAAATCAGGTGATCTGAAATAGCTATGTCAGCAATGAAAACGGTGTTCGCACCAGCCAAAGTGAACCTTTGTCTGCATGTTCTGGGAAAGCGGACCGATGGCTACCATGAGCTCGCAATGCTCATGCAGCGGGTCGACTTGTTTGACCGGCTTGATATTGAGTTAGTTGCCGGCCGTGACATTGGCGTCTTCTGTCCTGGGCTTGTGCTGGCCGATGGTGAACAAAATATTGTTGAGAAAGCGGCGCGAATGTTCCTGGATTATGTAGATATGTGTCAAGGGGTCTCCATCACGATGACCAAGCATATTCCTGTTGCGGCAGGACTTGGTGGAGGATCTTCTAATGCTGCCGCTGTTCTGGAGGCGCTAGACGAACTCCTCGAAACAGGTTTGTCACGCACTGAATTAACAGAATTGGGAAGTCGTTTGGGTGCGGATGTGCCTTTCTTTATCTATAAGAAGACTGCCTGGGCAACCGGTACCGGTGGTCAGTTTGAAGCTTGGCCGGGATTGCCGCCAATCTGGTTGGTTCTGGTTAACCCGGGTATTGCAGTTTCGACAGCGTGGGTTTTTAGAAATTTGGGGTTGACACACCCTTGGTCAATGGCTAGAATCCCTAGGTTTCCCGAGGGAACGAGTGGTTTAGTGTGTCTGCTGAATAACGATCTTGAAGTTGTCACCTGTCAACGCTATCCTGTGATTATGGCAATTAAGGAACGTCTTGTTGTCAGCGGGGCCGCTGGTGCACTTATGACTGGTAGCGGTTCTACTGTGTTTGGTCTGTTCGATGAACGCTCCCGCGCGGTAGCAGTTGCTCAGTCACTCTCTCAGGAAACTAACTGGTGGGTTGAAGTTGTCAGCCCGCTGTAGAATTTAAGTTTTTTGGAAAAATTATAGGGGCGTCGCCAAGCGGTAAGGCACTGGATTTTGATTCCAGCATTCACAGGTTCGATCCCTGTCGCCCCTGCCACTTGCAATGCAGTTTTACTCGATTTACATCGAGGTTGCTGCTCATAGTCATATTTAAAAGATACTCGGACCATAGACTGCTATGGTCTGAAGTTTCTAGAACAGGTGACCTGTGCTTAAAGAACTGAAGATCTTCTCCGGTAATGCAAACCCTGTCCTGGCGCGGGAAATCTGCAGTCACCTGTCTGTGCCTCTGGCCAAGGCAACGGTCAAGTCTTTCTCCGACGGTGAAATTATGGTGGTAATCAACGAAAATGTCCGCGGTCGAGACGTTTTTGTTGTTCAGCCGACCTGTCAGCCGGCCAATCATAACCTGATGGAACTTCTTGTCATGATTGATGCCTTGAAGCGTGCTTCAGCTGACCGCATTACGGCTGTGATCCCTTATTTTGGTTATGCACGTCAGGATCGCAAGGTTGCACCGCGGACGCCTATTACCAGCAAACTGGTTGCGGACCTGATCACGACAGCAGGCGCTCAGCGGGTTTTGTGTGTTGATCTGCATGCCGGTCAGATTCAGGGTTTCTTCAATATTCCGGTTGATCATCTCTACGCGGCACCAGTGGTTCTTGAGGATATAAAGTCCCGGTTCCCAGGTGATCTGGTGGTTGTCTCTCCTGATGCCGGTGGTACTGAACGTGCCAGGGCTTTTGCTAAACGTTTGAATGCTGGCCTGGCGATTATCGACAAACGCCGCAGTGCCGCCAACGTTTCCGAAGTCATGCATATCATTGGTGATGTAGACGGCCAACCCTGTATCATTGTTGACGATATGATCGATACGGCCGGTACTCTTTGCCAGGCAGCGGCAGCGCTCAAGGCACATGGTGCGGGTGATGTTTACGCTACGGCAACCCACGCGGTTTTGTCCGGGCCAGCTCTGCAACGTATCAACGAAAGCTCTCTTAAAGAAGTGCTGGTTTGTAATACTATCCCTACAGAAGATAAAACCAAGGATTGCCCTCGGCTGCGGATAATCTCTGTGGCAAACTTGCTGGCGGAAGCAATCCGTCGTATTCACGATGATGAATCTGTCAGCTCGCTTTTTGTCTGAGCCCATACAGAAAAAATAGACACACAAGTTATTCAGAATGGAGGAATAGAAAAATGGCTAGTTCGGTACTGAATGTAGAAACCAGAGTTCGCACCGGTAAGGGCGGCTCTCGCAAAGTTCGTAGTGAAGGCCTGGTGCCGGCAGTGATTTATGGCAAAGGGGTTGAATCTCTGAATCTTTGTCTTAACCCAAAAGACCTGCAGGAGGCTGTTGCCACCGAGGCCGGCTGGAATACCCTGATTACCCTGCAGGGTGATGGTGCCTTTGACGGCAAGGTTGTTATCCTCAAGGATATGCAGATTGATGCGATTCGTCGTGATGTTCAACATGTTGATTTTCACGCAATTGACCTGAAAAAGAATATTGCGGTTATGGTTCCCGTGAAACCTGTTGGTAAATCTCGGGGCGAAATAGAAGGCGGAACCTTGCAACTGGTTCGCCATGAACTTCAGGTTTATTGCCTGCCTACGAATATTCCGATTTCAATCGAAATCGAAGTGACTGAACTGGAGGTTGGCGATGTTGTTCATGTTGAAGAAATCACCCTTCCTGAAGGTGTTGAGTCTCAGCATGATGTCAACTTTACGGTTCTGACGGTTGTTGGTCGTATGGCCGAAGAAGTCGAAGAGGTTGATGAAGATGATGTTACTGAAGGTGAAGAGGCTGCTGAAGGTGAAGAATCCGCTGAAGGTGAAGAGGCTGCTGAAGGCTAGCTGAGGTTTTTTTGAAGTTGATTGTCGGTTTAGGCAACCCAGGCAGTGAATATGCCAAAACACGCCATAATATCGGTTTTATGGTCGCCACCAACTTGGCAGAACGGGCTGGGATTGCTCTGAAGCGTAAAGGTTTCCATGGCTTTTATGGTGTTGGTCGAGTGGCCGGTGAAGAGGTAACGATCCTGTTACCGCAGACATATATGAATCGCAGCGGTGCCAGTGTCGCACCTGCCTGTCAATCCCTCGACATTGCGCCGGGGGATTTGATTGTGATTCATGACGAAATTGATCTATCCTTCGGTTGTTTGCGCATTAAACTCGGCGGTGGCCATGGCGGTCATAACGGTTTGAGGAGTATCGGTAGCGTGTTGGGTGAATCTGGCTATTTGCGTCTGCGCATGGGCGTGGGGCGACCTCAGCTTGGTGGTGATGTTTCAAGACATGTTTTGAATCGATTCACTACAACAGAGCGTGCTGATCTAACCTCATATATTGATACTGCCACGGAAGCTTTGGAACTCATGATAACAAGAGGCCCGCAAGAGGCCATGAATACATACAATATGCGTAACTCACCAACAACATAATGACATCAATCAAACAAGTTCAAGGGAGGTAGAAATGCAAGCTTTTGCACCAATTCTGGGTGTGATCGGTTTTATTGTAGCTATAGTGCTGTACACCAGGGTCAAGGCACAACCGGTCGGTAACGCCAAGATGAAAGAAATTTCGGAAGCGATTCATGATGGTGCCATGGCCTTTTTGGGGCGTGAGTATCGGGTCCTGGCGATTTTTATTGTGATCGTATTCATTCTGATCTCGTTTGCCATGAATTTTCAGACAGCTCTCGCTTTTCTTGGTGGCGCTCTCTGTTCCATGACCTGTGGTTTTATCGGCATGAAGGCGGCAACACGTGCCAATGTCAGAACCACTGAAGCTGCGCGCGCGTCGGGCCAGGCCAGTGCCTTGATGATCTCATTTAATGGTGGCGCGGTTATGGGCCTGGCAGTTGCGTCCCTCGGGCTGGTTGGTGTCGGTATTGCCTTTATGGCATTCGGCGGCGACCTGGAAACGGTTAAATATATCAATGGTTTTGCCATGGGAGCGTCCTCTATTGCGCTGTTTGCTCGTGTTGGTGGCGGCATTTACACCAAGGCGGCTGATGTTGGTGCTGACTTGGTCGGCAAGATTGAAGCTGGTATTCCGGAGGACGACCCCCGTAACCCTGGCGTTATTGCCGACAATGTAGGTGACTGTGTTGGCGATACTGCTGGCATGGGTGCCGACATCTTCGAATCCTATGTCGGTTCAATTATCGCAACCATCGCTATTGCTGCTGCTGCTGGTCCCGCACTACTTGACAAGCTTGGCACCGGCGAGGGGACTCAGGCTGCAGCCATGTACCTGCCGATCGCTTTGGCTGTTACCGGGCTGCTCTTCTCTTTTCTAGGCATCTGGTCGATGAAAAAACTCTGCAACCAGGATCCTGCCAAGGCTCTGCATTACACCACATTTATCGCTGCTGGCGGTTTCCTGGTGGTATCCATCCTGATTGTCTGGGGCATGGGTCTCAATTTTGGAGTTTTCCTGGCTATCCTGATCGGTTGTTTGGCCGGGATCGCGATTGGACAGATTACCGAATACTATACCGCACATGCGCCGGTTAGACGAATCGCTGAAGCCAGCAAGACCGGCCCGGCGACTACTATTATTCATGGCCTTGCCGTTGGTCTTGAAAGTACCGCAGCTCCCATTCTGATTATTTGTGTTGCCATTGCCGTTGCCAATGCTTTCGCTGGCCTGTACGGCATCGGGATTGCAGCTGTCGGCATGCTGGCCACTGTTGGTGTCACCATGACGGTCGATGCCTACGGACCGATTGCTGATAACGCTGGTGGTATCTCGGAGATGGCCGGTCTCGGCTCCGATGTTCGTGAGATCACTGATGGCTTGGATGCCATTGGCAATACTACGGCAGCTATTGGTAAAGGTTTCGCTATCGGTTCTGCTGCTCTGACGGCCCTGGCCCTGTTCTCGGCCTACGCGACTACCGTCAAGCTGGAAGTCATCAACCTGATTGACCCAAAGGTTGTTATCGGTCTGTTGATTGGTGGTGCCCTGCCGTTCTTCATCGGTGCTCTGACCATGACCAGTGTTGGTAAAGCTGCCGGTCTGATGGTAGAAGAAATCCGCCGCCAGTTCCGGGAAATTCCCGGTCTTCTGGAGGGTAAGGAAGGCGTCAAGCCGGAGTCAGATAAATGCGTGGATATTGCTGCCCGTGCAGCTCTCAGGGAAATGGTTTTGCCCGGTGTTATTGCGGTTGTGGCCCCGGTTCTGATTGGTTTTCTTGTCGGTAAAGAAGCTCTCGGTGGCATGCTGGCTGGTGCCACTGTGGCCGGTGTTCTGCTGGCGCTGATGATGTCTAACGGTGGTGGTGCCTGGGATAATGCCAAGAAGTACATTGAACAGGGCAAACTTGAGGGTGAAGAGAAGGGTGGAACCGCTCATGAAGCTGCGGTTATCGGCGACACTGTTGGCGACCCCTTCAAAGATACTTCCGGCCCGGCCATGAACATTCTTATCAAGCTGATGAGCGTTGTTGCTCTGGTTATTGCGCCGCTGCTGGTCTGATAAATGCGGGTTGACACAATTATGTATATTGATAGCCGGGGTTTCCCCCCGGCTATCGTATTTTAACGGTTCTATAATCACAAAAAAGGTTTAACGCGGAGACGCTAGGAACGCAGAGGAAAAGCTTTAAATCTCAGGGAAACGTCTCAATCACAGCCATTATTCTCTGCGTCTCCGCGTCTTTGCATTATAAGTATTGTTTTGCCTTTGTTTGGGTTGTAAATCCGTATTTTAGGCATAGAACAATAACGGATAGAACTCTTATGGGATTTAAATGCGGTATCGTCGGCTTGCCCAATGTTGGCAAGTCGACTATTTTTAATGCGATTACCTCTGCTGGTGCGGAATCGGCCAATTATCCTTTCTGTACGATTGAGCCTAATGTCGGCATTGTGACTGTGCTTGATAAACGTCTCGATGTTCTCGCTGACATCGTCAAACCACAAAGGATTCTACCGACAACCCTGGAGTTTGTCGATATTGCTGGTTTGGTGAAAGGGGCCAGTCGAGGTGAAGGTCTGGGCAACCAGTTCCTGGGTCACATTAGGCAGGTTGATGCCATCGCGCATATCGTACGTTGTTTCGATGATGACAACGTTGTGCATGTTGATGGCAGTATTGATCCGCTGCGAGATGTCGACGTCGTTCAAACGGAACTCAACCTGGCTGATCTGGATACATTAGAGAAGCGAATCACACGTGTCAGCAAGCAGGCTCAAAGTGGTGACAAGAAAATGCAGGAAGAACTGGCTCTTCTGCAGCAGGTTCAAGAATGTCTCAACATTGGTCAGCCTGCTCATAAGGCCGACCTTACAGATGCTCAATGGATTATCCTGCGAGAACTCTGTCTGATTACTGCCAAGCCGGTTCTATATGTTGCGAATGTTGCAGAAGATGATCTTGCCGGAGAACATCCGTTTGTTGCCCGCCTTAAGGAACATGCTGCTGTTGAAGGAGCAGAGTTGGTGATTATTTGCGGCAAGATCGAAGCGGAGATTGCTGAACTCTCTGCAGATGAAAAAGGAGAATTCCTGACTGAGCTCGGCTTTGATGCCTCTGGCCTTGACCGGATGATACATGCCGGTTATCGCCTGCTTGGTTTGATCACCTATTTTACTGCCGGGGTCAAGGAAGTCAGGGCTTGGACAGTTTGTGCTGGTGCTTGCGCACCTCAGGCCGCCGGGGTCATCCACACCGATTTTGAAAAAGGGTTTATTCGTGCTGAAGTTATCTCCTACCAGGATTACGTGACTTCGCGCGGAGAGGCGGGAGCCAAGGAAAAAGGCTTGATGCGTCTGGAAGGAAAGGGGTACGTGGTACAGGATGGTGATGCTATGCACTTTCGTTTCAATGTCTGAAAAAATGGGGACTGGGTTTTGGAGACTGGGTTTATCCCTATCTCCTGTGCCGTTTTATTAAAAATCCGTTGCCTCGTAATACGGGGTGTGGTAAAAAGCAAAGTTCTTTCGACGAAAGCATACAGGATGCTTTCGCTCCTTGCTCCGGCTAGACGGGGCTAATAACTCAAGAGGAGGTTATTAATGCGAACCTACGAATCAATTTTCATTGTGCACCCGGAAGTTGTCGGGGACGACCAGACTGCGATCATCGACAAGTATAAGACAATTTTGACGGATCAAGGCGCGGAAGTCCTTAAGCTGGATAACTGGGGTGTCCGGACACTGGCTTACCCGGTCAAGAAGCAGACCAAGGGCTGTTATGTCCTGGTAATCTTTGATGCCGAGCCGACTGTGATTGCCGAATTCGAGCGCCGCATGCGCATCGACGAGAAGGTGATCAAGTTCCAGACGGTAGTCATGGAAGGCGGCTATGAAGCCCCTGTTGTTGAGGAGGCTCCTGCAGAAGAAACGGAAGCTTCGACTCCAGAAACTGGTGCCGAGGATACTCCTGTAGAGACTACAGAAGCTGATGCTGAGAAGACATCGGAAGCTTAACTTCCATATAAACCTATGACGATGAAGAATGAGGAGAAATAATCATGGCATATGCTGGAAGACCTAGCGGTGGTGGACCTCGTCGGCGTTATGGACGTCGCAAAGTTTGCCGTTTCTGCGCAGACAAGAAGGTGACTATTGATTACAAGGATATCCGTACTCTGCGTTATTTTGTCTCCGAGCGAGGCAAAATCACCCCACGCCGGATTTCAGGTACTTGTGCGGAGCATCAACGTAAGCTGACTGAAGCAATCAAGCGCGCCCGCAATATTGCGTTGCTGCCTTTCACGGCTAGCCACGCTCTCGAGAGACGTTAATCGTAGCGACTGTGAAATGATGATTCCGCGGGGGCTTTATGTAGTACTCGGTGCATTCATCGGGTATATGTTGTTCGGAACTTTTGCCGCCTTTGGATTCGCTGCTGTTGCAATGAATCTTCTTACGCCATTGCCAGCAGCTTTTATCGGCATGCGTTTTGGCTCGGTGAATGGTGGTACCACTGTCGTTCTGACTGCGCTGCTGATCTTGTTGACGAATGGCCAGGCACCGGTTCTTACATATCTGGTGCAGTTCGGGATCCCTGGTGCTGCTTTACCGTGGCTTCTGAACCGCGGAGTAGCATGGGATAAGGCGACGGTTACAGTAATCTGGGCAATGGTTGCAGTCAGTATCTGCGGACTACTTGCCTTTTCGCTGGTCGCTGGCCAGTCTCCTTTTACGACGGCTGGAGACCTGATTGGCGGGGAGATTGCTCAAACCAAGATAGTGATGCAGGAGATGTTTGCCAGCGCAGATTTATCAGCTGATCAGAGTAAAGAGGTCGGCCTGGTGGTTGAGGATATGGCCGCTTTTCTGCAAAGGGCCTACCCCGGCATTGCTATTACTGTCAGTGGACTGATGACGCTGGCTCTGGTTTTTCTGTTGTCGGCTCTTGCTCGCGGCAGATATACCGTCCCCGGCAGAGCTTTCCCAGAATGGAAGGCTCCGGAGTTTCTTGTCTGGATCTTGATTGTAGCCGGTTTTGTGGTTGTTTTTGTTGACGGCTGGCCGGGAACCTTTGCTCTGAATCTGCTGGTGATTCTGTTGCCAGTCTATTTTCTGCAAGGCCTGGCTGTGATAGACTGTTTTTTCCGACGCAAGGCGTTTTCACCAGTATTCAGAGCTGTCGGCTATCTGCTTTTGACTCTGGTCAACCCTTTGCCTATGGTGGTCACCGGTATTGGCGTGTTTGACTTGTGGGCTGATTTTCGAAAACCTAAAAAAGAACCTGAATCGTGAAGGTTTTAGGAGGATAATAGAGATGGATATCATTCTGACGGAAAATGTTAAAGGCCTTGGGGCCATTGGTGAAGTGGTTAAGGTTAAGGCTGGTTATGGCCGTAATTATCTTGTCCCTCAGGGGGTGGCTGTTGAGGCGAGTGCCCGCAATTTGAACGAACTTGAGCATCATAAGCGTCAGCTTACCCGTAAGGCTGAAAAACTGAGCCAGGAAGCTGCTGATGTTAAGGCTCGTATCGAAGCCATTGAGTGCTCTTTTGTGCACAAGTCGAGCGAGGACGGTAAGTTGTTTGGTTCGGTCACATCCATGGAGATTGCTGAAGGTATGGCCGCCAAGGGTGTTGAAATCGACCGCCGCAAGATTCTTCTTGAGCAACCTATCAAAACCCTCGGCAAGCATGAAGTGGAGATCAAGCTGAATGCAGGTGTCAATGCGACCATCAAAGTGACTGTTCTCAGCACAGAGTCAACTGAGAAAAAGGCTGCAGAAATAAAAGCTGAGCCACAAATTGCAGCCGAAGAGACTGTAGCAGAAGAGAAGTAACCTGCTGTTGATTAGAGGGGCCTGCTCACTATGCAGGTCCTTCCTTTTCCTTTGAGGGCGACTGTGCCTGACCATGCCGAACATCGTCTTCCGCCCCAAAACCTGGAAGCAGAAATGTCTGTTCTGGGAGGGGTTCTCCTGGAAAATGAAGCTCTCAATCGGGCTTTGGAAGTTTTACGTCCAGAGGATTTTTACCGGGAAGCTCACCGCAAGATTTTCATCTCCCTGATTATACTTTCCGACCGCAACGAACCTGCAGATCTGGTTACTTTAACGGCAGTTCTTAAGGAACAAGGCACTCACGAGGAAGTTGGCGGTAGCTCTTATCTGTCGACCCTCGTTGATTTCGTGCCGACAGCGGCCAATATCAGCTACTACTGCAAGCTGGTTAAAGAGAAGGCCATATCCCGTGAACTGATCAAAGTCGCTACGGAGATAGCTACTCGTGGCTACGAGGGCGGCGAAGTTGAAGCCTCACTGGACTGGGCAGAAGGTGAGATTTTCAAGATCGCCAACATGAAGTCCCGACCGTCTTACTTTTCGACTAAGGATATCGTCAAGGATACGATCAAGACGATTGAAAAACTCTATGATCGTAAAGAGCAGATTACCGGTGTCCCAACCGGCTTCTCCGGTCTCGATAATATGACTTCAGGCCTGCAAGGTGGCGATTTGATTATTATCGCCGGTCGCCCATCCATGGGTAAAACGGCCTTCTGTCTCAACCTGGTTGAATATGCCGCGATGCATACCTCCGAGCCTGTTCCAGCTGTCGTATTCTCTTTGGAAATGAGTAAGGAGCAACTTGTCCAGCGTTTGCTCTGCTCGGTGGCCAGAATTGATGCCACCAGAGTGCGAAACGGTAAGTTGGCTCAGTCGGAATTCCCGACCTTGGTCAACGCTGCGGGGGTTATTGCCGAGGCCCCAATCTATATCGATGATACTCCTGCCATCTCGGTGTTGGAGTTGCGCGCCAAGGCACGTCGCCTCAAGGCAGAAAAAAATATCGGCCTGGTTGTTGTCGATTACTTGCAACTCATGCAGGGCAAAAACACCGAAAATCGCCAGCAGGAGATTTCAGAAATTTCCCGTTCGCTCAAAGCTCTGGCTAAGGAATTAAGCATTCCTGTGATTGCACTCTCCCAGCTCAATCGTTCTTTGGAGAGTCGCACTGACAAACGACCTCAGCTTGCTGATCTGCGTGAATCAGGTGCCATTGAGCAGGATGCCGATGTAATTATGTTCCTCTACCGGGAATCGGTTTACTGTGATGCTTGTAAAAAACGCGACATGAGTTGCAATGAAGGGCACGAACGCAACGCCGAGGTAATTATCGGTAAGCAACGAAACGGCCCTCTCGGGGTTGAACAGTTGACCTTTCTTGGTGAGTATACGCGCTTCGAGAGCCAGACGCGGCGAGATGACGACTACGTGGCATGAAGCTGGCTGAACTCAAATTACTTTAATTCATATAGTCCTACAGGCTTCCAGGTCCTTATTGTTCTTCCAGTATGCTCGGTATCTTTTATTCGGAAAACGTGTATTATGGTAAATGCACGTCCAGCCAGGATTTTCTTTCAAGTTACCATCTTTCAATCCGTACTGCGATAACGTTACGGTCTGGAGAGTACCGGCACCGGTAGTGCCGGGTTTTTTTCTAAATACGTCAATTGTCAAGTTTGCCTCATAGCTTCCAGCGATTTTACTGGTTTTTATTGAACATGTCTTGGCTGATTACAAGCAAGGAGTACCACTATGCAAGCTACCACACTTTCGGCCGGTGATCCGATCGAAGCCCGCTGCACCAAGTGCCGCAAAAATACCAATCATATTGTTGTTGCTATGGCTGAAGAGGTGCCGGTCAAGGTCCAATGCAACACATGCAGCGGGCAACACAAGTATCGACCGCCTACTGTCCCCAAAAAGGCCGCAGTGCGTCGAACTGTTGATCCGAAAGTTGCTGAACAAAAAGAATGGCAAAGTCTGAGACCAGGCATGGACAGTAAGCAGGCGATAGATTATTCGATGACGACAGCTTTTAAAGTCGGGGGTCTGATGAATCATCCTGCTTTCGGTCTTGGCCTTGTGCAGGATCTGGTTGGCCCACGAAAGATTAAAGTCCTCTTCGAGGATGGCAAAAAGACCATGCGTTGCAAGTAATCTCACCCAGCGTGTTGGTCGGGAACTCCCTGGTTTTTGGGTGGGAAATCAATGACTGTTGACTTCTGGTCACCAAATCGGTTATAAATTAACTGTTGTCGTTAGAAGCAAGTACTGCTCACCTGACAATATCAAGCTGTTCCAGGATTATCACGAAGCCATCGTAACGCCCCGGACTGTACCGGGGCGTTTTTTATGCGCCAGAAGAAGAGCGCTAAGCCCGTTGACGATGTTCCGCTTACCTGACACGGTCCACACTTCAATCCCAACGGGTTAGAGTCAAAGGAAGTTATGAAGTTCAACGAATTCAATTTTCACCCCCAGGTCGCAGCTGGAGTCGCGGCCGCTGGTTACATTGAGCCGACTCCGATTCAGGCTCGGGCAATCCCAACGATTATGGCCGGACGCGACGTCATGGGGCTGGCCCAGACTGGTACCGGCAAGACGGCCGCTTTCGCTTTGCCAATTCTGCATCGTCTGATGAGCGGCAGTCGCGGTCACGTGCGTGCTCTGATTGTTGCTCCGACGCGTGAACTTGCTGAACAGATTAATGACTCGATTAGCAGCTTGGGGCAAAAGACCGGCTTACGCAGTACTACTGTCTATGGTGGTGTCGGTATCAATCCGCAGATTGCTCGTCTCAAAAAAGGTGTCGAAATCGTCGTTGCTTGCCCCGGCCGTTTGCTCGATCATATCAATAAGAAGACTATCGACCTTAGTCGTCTCGAAGTGTTAGTGCTTGATGAAGCTGACCAGATGCTCGACATGGGTTTCCTGCCGGATATCCGGCGGTTGCTCAAATCCTTACCCCGACAGCGTCAGACCCTGCTGTTTTCTGCGACCATGCCGAAAGAGATTCACCGTCTGGCTAAAGAGGTCCTGCGTAATCCTGAGACCGTTCAAGTCGATCATGTGGCTCCTGCGGCGACGGTCAGCCATGCTCTTTTCCCCGTAGAAGAAGCCCGTAAAACCGATTTGTTACTCGCCCTGTTGGAGCACACTGATACCGGCTCGGTACTGGTTTTTACCCGCACCAAACATCGTGCCAAGCGCCTTGGCGTGAAGCTTGACAAGACTGGTTATAAGGTGGCCTCTCTACAGGGCAACCTGTCACAGAACCGTCGACAAGCGGCACTTGATGGCTTCCGAAATGGTACTTTTCAGATCCTGGTTGCCACTGATATTGCCGCTCGCGGTATTGATGTCAGTAAGGTCTCCCATGTCATTAATTTTGACATGCCCAATACCACCGATGCCTATATTCATCGTATTGGCCGAACTGGACGCGCTACCCGTAGTGGTGATGCTTTTACTCTGGTGACGACCGCCGACCGGGCAATGGAACGGGCCCTTGAACGGGCTCTCGGCCGTCCTATTGAACGGCGCACCATGACAGGTTTTGCAGCACAGACAAAGGTCGCTTCTGCCCCTAAGCAGACGAATCGTGGCTGCCAATCAAATGGTCTGCGAACACAGGGTGCGACGTCTGTGGCAAAATCGGCACCAGAACGGTCGAAAAACTCCCGTCGTCGTTTTTCCAGACGTTCAGCCAAGCCTGTAGCTGCTTCTGTGGGTGCTCAATAGCTTTTTTTGACTGGTTCTAGGAGCCTGTCCGTGATCTGACTGCGGTTTCCAGGTATAATGGTCGCAGTCAACGAATTGCTGGATAGTCTTTATGAAAGTTCTGATCGTTAAAGTGAGCGCTCTCGGGGATGTTGTCCATGCCTTGCCAGTGCTGGCCTATTTGCACAGTGCAAGTCAGGATATGCAGATTGACTGGCTGGTCGAGCAGGCTTTTGCCCCTTTTCTGGAAGATCATCCCCTTATCAACAACCTTTATCGGCTTAATATTAAGGCCTGGCGAAAATCTGGGTTGTTGGCTTCTGTCCGTGACACCTTTGGGATTATCAAGGACGTCAGGAAAATGCAGTATGATTGTGTTCTTGATTTGCAGGGGAATGCCAAGAGTGGCCTGTTTACCCTGACCTCAGGGTCTAAATTGCGTTTTGGTTTTGATCAGCAATCTGCTCGGGAAAGTCTTAACTTGTTGGCGACCAATCGCAAAGTGAGCCTTGGCGAGATAGATTTCCACATCAGTGATCGTTCTTTGGCGATTGCAAAAGTGGCTTTTCCTGAGGGGACCGATCCGCAGGAAGCAGGTCCCTTGCCGGTGAATAATGAAGCCCAACTGGAAGTTGAGAAAAAGCTTGCTGCAGTGGATTTTGTCGACCCTTCTTTGATTGTCCTGCACTATGGCACAACTTGGGTAACGAAGCACTGGCCTCTCATCTCCTGGCAGAGTCTGGCAAAAAGGCTGATTGATGAACTGGGGATCAGGCCGGTGTTGACCTGGGGCAACGATAAAGAGCTGGCTGCGGTACAGAGTATCCAGCATGAGTGCAATGACCAGGCGATCATCTGGCCACGGGGGGATCTCAAAGGGCTCACGGCGCTGCTGGCGAGAGCAGATCTGGTGGTTGGTGGAGACACGGGCCCAATCCACATTGCCGCTGCGGTCGGGACGTCAACAGTTTCGATCTTCCTGGTCACCGATCCGCGTCGCAATGCACCGCGTGGACGCGATCATAGTTACGTGGCCGCAAATATGGATTGTACTCCTTGCTTGCGTAAGGAGTGTGATCTTACCCACGAGTGTGGCTTGAGTGTTGCGGTTGACACGGTTTACGATAGGATTGTCGCGTCACTCCCAGGCCCAAAGGAGCTTTCGTAGGGTTTGCAAACAGCCCCACCGTTTGCGAACGCGGAACATGTTGTGCTTACCCCCCCCCTCAATCCTCTCTAT
>Ga0256834_1000111_pt1 | contig 54825 bp, 43 predicted proteins | sample 4281140metaG_FD_190536 | JGI IMG/M metagenome (GOLD analysis project Ga0256834, IMG submission 190536) | Hydrothermal vent microbial communities from East Pacific Rise, Pacific Ocean - 4281-140 | ecosystem: Environmental > Aquatic > Marine > Hydrothermal vents | place: Pacific Ocean: East...
ATGGCATACCGTGCTATTATCTCAAAACCCATTATTAACTTTGCCAAACTGACCCAAATTAAGGCGCTTGATCAACGCTATTACAAACTTGAGTTGTTGTCATTGAATTATCCGATTTACCAAGATTTGCAGTCGGCTATTGTTAATTTATGCGATGAAGCGGTAAAGTTAGTCAAAAATGGTTGTGTAATCTTGCAGTTATCCGATAGGGATATTGATGAAACTACGGTACCAATTCATGCCGCCCTTGCCGTTGGAGCGATAAATACGCGCATGATTGAAGAGGGTTTACGCCTCGATGTTAATATCATTGTCGAAACAGCCAACGCGCGCGACCCACACCATTTTGCCATGTTAATAGCTCTGGGAGCAACGGCTGTTTATCCTTATCTTGCCATGCAAATCATCAATCAATTGCATGTGCAAAATCGCTTGCAAAATGGTTTGATGGGTGCACGGGAAAACTATTTTGCCAGCATCAAAAAAGGCTTGTTGAAAATTACTTCTAAAATGGGTATCTCTACCGTTTCCAGTTACCGCAGTGCTTGTTTGTTTGAAATCATTGGCTTGGGTCAAGAGGTGATGGATTTGTGTTTCGCAGGATTGCCTTCGCGTATTGGTGGAGCCACTTTTAAGGATTTGCACACCGATTCGATTCGTGTCAATAACCGTGCGTGGAAAGCCCAAATCAATATGCAACGCAGTGGTCAATTAAAGTATATTCACGGTGGCGAATTTCATTGTTACAACCCTGATGTAGTGACTTTATTGCAACAAGCGGTCAACACAGGAGAGCAAGCCGATTACGATAAATTTGCCAGTGCTGTCAATAACCGACCCATTGCGACATTGCGTGATATGATGCAACTAAAGCTATCTGATCAACCACTGGCACAAGAAGCGGTTGTATGTACAACTGAAATCATGAAGCGTTTTGATTCGGCTGCCATGAGTGTTGGCGCCTTAAGTCCAGAAGCACATGAATCATTGGCTATTGCTATGAACACTATTGGCGGACGTTCGAATTCAGGCGAAGGTGGCGAGGATTCCAAACGCTTTGGTACCAATAAAAACTCCAAAATAAAACAAGTGGCATCGGGACGATTTGGGGTAAATGCCCATTATTTATCCAATGCAGAAGTGATACAAATAAAAGTCGCGCAAGGGGCAAAGCCCGGAGAAGGTGGACAATTGCCAGGCAAAAAAGTGACGGTTGAGATTGCTAAATTGCGTAATGCTATACCCGGAACCACTTTAATTTCACCACCGCCACACCATGATATTTATTCGATTGAAGATTTGTCGCAATTGATTTTTGACCTCAAACAAGTCAATCCCAAAGCCTTAATCTCGGTCAAACTGGTATCAGGACCGGGTGTGGGAACAATTGCTGCGGGTGTTGCCAAAGCTTATGCCGATATGATAACTATCGCAGGGCATGATGGTGGAACAGGTGCCAGTCCATTAACTTCGGTCAAATACGCAGGCAATCCATGGGAGTTGGGTTTAGCAGAAACTCACCAAGCATTAATAGAAAACAAGCTACGTGATAAAATTTGTCTGCAAGTCGATGGCGGTTTTAAAACGGGTTTAGATGTCATCAAAGGCACGATATTGGGTGCTGATAGTTTTGGATTTGGCACAGGACCAATGGTGGCGCTTGGCTGTAAATATTTGCGTATTTGCCATTTAAATAATTGCGCTACAGGCATAGCCACACAAAATAAAACTCTGCGTGATAAACATTTCACGGGGTTACCTGAAAAAGTGATTCGTTATTTTGAATTTGTCGCGGGTGAAACGCAACAATGGTTAATGAAATTAGGCATCGAGAGTTTAGATAAACTCATTGGCCGAACCGATTTGTTGGAGTTAATCCAAGGAGAAACCAGTAAACAAGCCAATATAGATTTATCCAGCATACTCAATGCAGCTAAACGCCCAACCACAGGTGCGGCACATTATATGGGCATGGCTAATGATTCTTTTGATAAGGGTGTGTTGAATCAGCAAATATTGAGTGATTTTGAGCAAGGCAAGCAACAAGAAGTTTATCGGATTAACAATTATGACCGCTCTGTTGGCGCAAAATTGTCGGGTTTTGTTGCCACAAAATACGGCAAAGTAGGGCATCAAATTAGTTTAAATTTTCGCGGAATAGCAGGTCAAAGTTTTGGTGTATGGAACCACCAAGGCATTGAGTTAAACCTACAGGGCGATGCCAATGACTATGTCGGCAAAGGCATGAGTGGTGGCAGTATTGCCATCTCACCACCTGAAAATATTAGTTATGTGCCCTCTCGTGGCGCCATTATTGGTAATACGTGTTTGTATGGAGCAAGTGGCGGACAATTATTTGCCGCTGGGCAAGCAGGGGAGCGTTTTGCCGTGCGAAATTCAGGTGCAACAGCGGTTGTTGAAGGGGTTGGAGACCACGGTTGTGAATACATGACAGGTGGCGTTGTGGTTATTTTGGGCCCGGTTGGTGAAAATTTTGGCGCAGGCATGACTGGTGGACAAGTCTTTGTCTTTGATGATTTTGATACTTTGGAATCGCAAGCTAACTTGGATACGGTTGAAATACTCAACATCACTGACGAACAATGTGAAACTTGCCAAACAGAATTGAAAAAATTAATACAACAACACATCGACAAAACAGGCAGTCGTTGGGCAGCTAAATTGAGTCGAAACTGGGACAGTTATTTGGACGCTTTTAAAGTGGTTCGACCCAAACAAACAACAACACTTGAAATAGCCGAACCGATTAAATTATCACAAAGAGAAGAACAGGGAGAACGCGCATGAGTGAATCGTTCAAAATTGGTGATACTTTAAGTTTTCTCAACAACCCTCGTAATCTTGCAAACAAACGCCAAGCCGATGCGCGCAGTGGCGATTTTAACGAAATCTATTTTAAAAGCGATGAAGAGAACCTGATAAAACAAGCCGATAGGTGTTTGGATTGTGGCAATCCCTATTGTGAATGGAAATGCCCACTGCATAACTTTATCCCAAACTGGTTGGATATGGTTACACATGGACAGTTTGAACAAGCTGCCAGTTTGATGCATGCCACCAATCCATTGCCCGAGATATGTGGACGTGTTTGCCCGCAAGATCGATTGTGCGAGCAAGCCTGTACCCTCAATACGGGATTAGGTGCGGTGACTATTGGTGCGATAGAGAAAAATATAGCCGACCAAGCCATTGCCCACAACTGGCGTCCTGATTTATCGGCAGTCAAATCATTAAATAAGTCGGTAGCCGTCATAGGTGCTGGACCTGCTGGTTTAGGTTGTGCTGAATTATTGACTCGCAACGGTGTGAAAGTGGTGGTTTATGACAAATACCCAGAAATTGGCGGCTTGCTGACCTTTGGTATCCCTGGTTTTAAACTGGAAAAAAGTATCTTAATAAAACGCCGTGAATTCTTACAAGATATTGGCGTGGAATTTAAACTCAATACCGAAATTGGCATAGACATAAGTATAAAACAATTGCAACAAGACTACGATTCACTGTTTTTAGGCATGGGAACCTACAAAGCTGTCGATGGCAATTTAGCAGGTAAAGATTTGCCCAATGTTATACAATCTCTTGATTATCTTATTGGCAATATCAACCAACAAAAATCCTACCAAATGGATAAATGCTATTACGATTTAAAGGGCAAAGAGGTAATCGTACTCGGCGGTGGTGATACTGCTATGGACTGTGTTCGCTCAGCCATTCGCCAACAAGCGGCTTCGGTTAAATGCGTTTACCGTAAAAATGAAGCGGCTATGCCAGGATCAAAGACCGAAGTCCAAAATGCCAAAGAAGAAGGCGTACAATTCATCTTTAATCTACAACCCACCGAAATTACCCCCGAAGGAGTCGCCTTTGAGCGCACTGATTTTGATGAGTTAAAGCACAAAGACAAGACTGTATTTTTAAACTCAGATAAAGTGGTTCTCGCCTTCGGCTTTCGTGCCAACCCAGCCCAATGGTTTGATGAAGCCGCTATCAAAACAACGGATAATGGCTTAATTCAAACCAAACAAACCCTACAAACGACCAACAAAAAAATCTACGCAGGCGGAGATATGGTAAGTGGAGCCGACTTAGTCGTCACCGCCATCGCCCAAGGTAGAGAAGCCGCTAAAAATATATTATCTGATTTTGGCTTGGTGGATGATTGAGTATTTATCGCAGAGTATTATTGTCCGCAGATAAACGCAGAATCTCACAAATAAAAGTTGTAAGGTGGGCTCGCCCATCAACAGTGATTCAGGTGCCTCGACAATAATTTAGTTCTAAATGTGGTGGGCAAGCCCACCTTACAACTGTTATGTTATAATTAAATTTTTAGCCAGAAATTAACATGGTAAAATTTAAAAGGGTTATATTCTCGGCATTGCTTTCGATTCTAATGGCTAGCCTAGCTTTTATGGTACTACAAGAAAAAGGTTTTGAAAGATCTTTGCATAATGCTAATATAATAGGACACATATTGATATATGCATTAGTACCCGCAATAATTCTAGGTGTTTTCTCAATGAAGGATAAAAACAAGCTTCTACTTTCCTTGATGATACCGGTTATATGGGTTTTTCTTGTTATTGTATTCTTTGCCTATGCCAATGATGTTTTGAAATATGGCATAAGCTTTAGTTTGTATGAGTCTAAATTATGGCTTTTTAGTTCTAGTAGATTGGTCATGCTTATTATTCCTGCTCTGTTACAAGGATTCTTATTTTGGATTTTGCATACAAGGTTTGAACTAAAAATATGACTGTCTAACTGTAAGTAACGTAGGTTTGGTTCCACCAAACAATTTAGAATGAGTTGATTATCGAGGCATCTGAAACACTGTTCGTCCTTATAAAAGAAATCACAGTTACTCAAGGAGATTGTCTTTTCGCTCCTGCTTCAAGCCCTACGGGTTGCTTCGCATGGCAAAACGGCTATCCTGCCGTTTGGTCCTGCCTTCGTAGGAATGACGAATATTCCGAAACAATTATCTTTTTCAACGCTTTAACCCAACCTTCACCAATTCCCTACGTACATAGGCAATCTTGCTTTGTAGTGGAATTTCTTTGGGACAATGATCCTCGCAGCCCATTAGGCTCATGCAGCCAAAAACGCCATTATCATCACCAACCAATTCGTAAAAGTCACTGGCATCTCGGTCATCATGGGGATCCATATAAAAACGGGCGACGCGATTGAGTCCAACTGCGCCGACAAAATCAGGACGCATGAGTTTGGTCATGCAACTGCTGACGCATAAGCCACATTCGATACAGCGGTCTAATTCAAATATTTCATTGGCTAAATCGGGGTCGACTGGTCTTTCTTGTTTAGATATATCAGTTTCGCTTTCGGTGTGTACCCAGCTTTCAACCCGTTTGGTCATGGCTTCCATCCAAACGCCTGTATCAACACTTAAGTCTTTGATGAGTTCAAAACCTGGCATCGGTGCAAGTGTAATGGGGAAATCGGCATTGAAATTTTTGGTCAATGCTTTGCAGGCAAGTTGTGGTTTGCCGTTGACAACCATGCCGCAACTGCCACAGATGCCAGCTCGACAAACAAAATCAAAGGCTAATGTCGGGTCGAGCTCTTCTCTGATTTGATTGAGGGCAATAAACAATGTCATCCCGGGTTTTTCCGTTAGCTTGTATTCCTGAAACTGAGCTTGAATTTCAGGTTGGCTTGGATCGTAACGCAGGATTTTAAAAGTTAATTCTCTGGCCATTATTTATCTCCTAATCTTTCGTTTTTGTTTTTGTAATTCATCGGCAACTCAAAAGGCATAATCCTATCTTGAAGCACATAACGATCAACCGTTTGATTTTCTGCCTTAATTTTGTCAATTTCAGTGAGACGTTTTGCGGTATCTTTGTGCTCAACGGTCATGTCTTTATGACCGTAACCTCGATAAGCGGGAGGCATCTCCATCTTCATAATGTCTATTGGTTCATAAGTGAGGTCAGGCTCGATGTCATCTTCTGCTCGCCACCAAGCTAAGGTTCGCTTCAGCCAGTTTTTATCATCCCGTTTGAGGTAATCTTCGCGGTAATGTGCGCCACGGCTCTCGGTTCTCAGTAAAGCGCCTTTTGCCACACAAACAGCCAACTTAAGCATCTTTTGGGTTTTGTAAGCATTGCTTAACTCGGGGTTGTTTGCGCGTGATTTATTTTTTAAGGTTAAGTTTCTGCTTCTGACGAGTAATTCTTTCAGTTCATCGTAAGCACTTTGCAAGTCTCCTCCATTTCTAAAAACGCCAACTTTTTCATTCATGATTTCTTGCATTCTGATTTTTATCTTGGTGATGTCTTCGCCGCCATCAGTGTTGATTAAAGCATCAAGATAGGCATCTTGTTTGTTTAATGCCTGTTGAATTTCAGCAGTCGAAATTGTGATGGATGCATCAAGGGCATAGTCGGCAAAATAATTGCCAATAATCATCCCAGATACAACAGCTTCTGACACAGAATTGCCACCTAGTCGATTAAAACCATGAACATCCCAACACGCTGCTTCACCTGCTGCGAACAAACCTTTGAGATGAGAATGCCCCGTTTTATCGGTGCGAATACCACCCATGGAATAATGCTGTGCAGGTAAAACGGGCATCCAGCCTTTTTCGCCTTCATCTGCAGGGTCGATACCGTTAAAAGTTTTGGAAATATCTTGCACATCTCGTAAATGTTCCTCGATGTGTTTACGCCCAAGAATGGAGATGTCTAGCCACAGGTGTTGACCATTAGGCGAATCCACGCCTTTGCCATTGCGTATGTGTTCCATCATTCTTCTGGAGACCACATCTCGGCTTGCCAATTCTTTTTTCTCAGGTTCATAATCAGGCATAAAACGATGACCATCTTTATCCCGCAAAACACCACCATCACCACGACAACCTTCAGTTAGCAAAATGCCACTTGGCATAATTGGAGTAGGATGAAACTGTATTGCCTCCATATTGCCCAAAGCAACTTTGCCTGTTTCCAGTGCCATGGCTTGTGCAATGCCTTCGTTGATTACGGCATTGGTTGTGACTCGGTAAATGCGACCAAAACCACCCGTGGCAATCATGGTTGCTTTTGAAACATAAGCGGTCAACGAGCCGTCTTTTAAATCTCTGACAATAGCACCATAACATCGGTCGTCTTTGTGAATTAAGGCGATGGCTTCTTTACGGTCATGAATGGTGATGTCTCTTTTCATGGCTTCGTTTGCTATTCCATACAACATACTGTGTCCAGTGGCATCGGCTGAATAACAGGTTCGCCATTTACTGGTTCCGCCAAAATCACGTGAATTAATCATTCCGTGAGCCTCTTGCTTTTCTTCAATTTTGACTTGTTTGGCGTTCATCACCACGGTACGAGGGCCTGCTTTGATGCGTGTCCACGGCACACCCCAAGCGGCCAATTCGCGGATAGCCTTGGGAGCGGTGGTGACAAACATTCTGGCAACCTCTTGGTCGCATCCCCAATCACTGCCTTTGACGGTATCTTTAAAGTGTTGGTCTTCGTTATCGCCTTCACTCATTTTGGTATTGCCAAGGCTCGCTTGCATGCCACCTTGAGCGGCAGCAGAATGCGATCTTTTTACAGGAACCAGACTAAGAACAATGGTATCCAAGCCCTTATCCGCACAGGTGACAGCACTTCTCAGTCCTGCCAGTCCACCACCAATAATAAGTGCATCGCTGTAGATAATATTCATGGTTAATTGCCTCCAACTTGGCTTTGTTCAATTACGGGTGGAGTAAATCGTTCTCCAACATGGTCACGGTGATCAAAACCGATTTTCATGTAAGCGATTAAAGTTAAAAGACCTATGGCAATCAGCACCATACTCAACACCTTTTTAATGATTTTCAATCTTTTTCTACTGGCTTTAGAATCCGAGCCTTCAAACCAACCCCATTTTATCGCTAGTCGATACAAACCAATAGAACCATGGAACTCGACTGCAAGTAATAGAATCAGATAAATAGCCCACATATGATCACTCCAGACTCTATCTGATGAGGCAAAAGGCCCGATGTCTCCTGGATTGGTTAACATTAATAATAAATGAACCGAGCCTGCAAAAAACATCACAAAGCCCGTAATAATTTGAATAAACCAAAGATTGGTATCGGGGTGGTTATAAAAATCCTTGAAGCTTTTCATTGCCCTGAATTGGCGGTAGTTAATCGGAAATTTACGCATGGCTAGTAGTGCGTGGACAAAAAAGAGTGCAAAGACCGAACCAACAGCAATGGCAACAATAGCTGGATTGCCACCTTCAAAGATAAAGGACAACTCAAAGAACTTAGTCACCGAATACATAGCTTCTTTACTGATAAGAATACTGGCAACAAATAACATATGACCAATCATAAACAAAGCCAGAATCAAGCCAGTTGCACTTTGAGCAAAGTCGAGTTTTGCAGGCATTGAGCTCTTACGCCCATCTGCGGCTTGGTTGGTGAGTGTTTCGACCACTCCTTGCTGTAATTTTTCTTCATGAAAACGATTGGCTTCTTCGACTTCATAACCGGTAATCATCGCTCTAACAAAAGCAAAAGGTTTTTCACTGGTGCTGAGGGTAAAATACAAATGCGCAACCAAAAAGGTCAACATAATAAAAGCGCCAGCAGTATGTATCATGGCAACAGTGCCCAAAGGAGGCACATTCACACCCATCGCTACCAAGGAGGCGTAAAAGAGGTAGATGCCACCTGAAATCCAAATAAGGGGAGTAATGAAAAGATGTAACGATAAATAAGCCATGCGTTGCAACGGATTGTGCTTGCGTTTTGGGCTCATATGAAATGGGTGGTCATCACCTCGGAAAATACCAATGAGGTAATAGCGCATCATTTCGATTAATTTACCTGGCGAAGAGGGAATATACTGCCGCCATTCACCCGTGGTTAAATGCCAAAAAATTGCCAAAATCCATAAGCCCACAATTGTCCAAGCTGCGATACGGTGTAGTTGCACGACTTGTTCAAAACCAAACCACGTCCAACTACCGTGAATTTCGAATCCTGTGACAAGCAGTGAAATAATTAATACAGCTTGAGACCAATGCCAGAAACGCTCAAAACGGGAGTACATCATGACATGTTTAATTGAAGTGTTCATCGTCTTCTCCTCCACATAACTATTCGAGCCAAACCATGACCGATAAACCCTACGGCTGTGGCTATAACCATTAACCAACCCAGTTTATCCAACCATTGGTTGCGACTGCTACCAGGAATATAAACACCTGGCAATCCAGCCAATCGACCGTCTTGACTGTGACAATCATCACAACTTAGTGAAAGATCTGATGGTGCGACCATATGGGTGAGAGGCCAATAATATTCGGTTTCGACAAAACCATATTCACCACTGAACTCTTGATTGGTTGCTAGCATTCCTGCTTTCAACGCTTTGTTCCAGTCGTAACTTGTCCATAAGGCATCTTCATCATCTCCAAAAAGATGCGGAATAGCTAATATCTTGTTTTTTGTATCATAGGGTTGGCGACCACGCATGACTTTAAATGGCCAAATGCGTGATTTTGGATCATCGTAACTGCCTTTGACCTGATTGATGGGAACAACCTTGGTGTCATCAATTTTTTCACCAAGCAAGGTATAACGCATTTCTCCATCATACCAGTAGTATTCTGGCTTAACACTTTCTTCCCACTTCATATCGCCTTTCATAAAGTGATAGGTAGGATAGCCACCTTCTCCTTTAATAACCAAAGGTTTGCCATTTTCATCTTTTTTACCAACAGTTGACCAATCCCACCACATTTTAGTCTTGCGACCACCACGGGCAAATTCAGGGATATGACAAGTCACACACGCTAATTTGTCGGTGTGATCATTGAGTTTCTGGTTTGCTGTCTCTGGGTGTGGTTTGTTCCCATGGCAGGAAGTACAAGTGCCACGTTTTTGGTCTTCTTGACCCGGAATAACAATGCCACGGTCATCGGATGCTTTGGTGGCATAATGACTGCCTGCGACTTCATGGCCACCGGTGGTGTGGCAAGTCTGGCAATTAAAATTTAAACCATCTAAATCCATATGCACATCAATTTCTTCGGAGGGGTAAAACAAACTAGAATCTAAGTCTCCATGTTTAACGCCATCGCCGCCGCCACCATAAAAGTGACAAACGCCACAGTTTTGGCGACCAGGCTTACCGACATTCTGAGCAATTCGATTAAAATCAGGAGGTGGTCTTAGGTAACCAGTTTTAGGCGGCCATTTTTTTGGTTCATAATTTGGGTGACCCGCATCAGTTGGGAATTTTTTATAAGTGCTAGTGGTGTCGTGGCACACTAGGCAATCAACATTGGTCTCAGATTTAAAATCAAATGAATTGTCTTTCCAACCATAACCGATATGGCAAGAGGTACAGCGTGTCCAATTAGAGGCTGTTGCTACACAAAAGTTGTTGATAACACTTTTTTTTCCTAGTTTCTGTCCAGTAATCTTATTTTCAAATGTCCAACTCCAGTGTGAAGTTTTATGCAGTTGCTTGGCGGCTTCTGTATGACAAGTTAAGCACGCTTTAGTGACCTCAGGACCAGTTTTGAAATCTTGCTTTAGTGCTTCAAACTGACTGTGATCTGCAGTGGAATCTGTACTCGAAAATACTTGACCACTAAAACAACATAACAGACCAAGAATAAGTTGCTTTTTAGTAATGTTCATCGTGTGACACCTTAAGTATGTGGATTCAATTTGCATTGAATATATTGGACTTTATTCAGGCATTGCATGTGCTTTAAAAAGTCCAATTTTTTAATTCCTTTGGTGTATATTCTAATATATAAGCAAATGCTTATATATGATGTAAGTCAATTATGCAAAGGTCTCGGTTTACTTTGCTGGTAGAGTTCTTTGTTATTGGTTTTGAGCTAATATTTAAAAATTTGCTCAGGATTAAGATTCTTAATTGTCTTGAGGGTGAATTATTAGAGCCAAATAGTCGGTATAATTTTTTGTTAAAACTCAAATAATTCTATAGCTTCATTGATTTTATCGGATAAAATGATTCATTCAAAAATTTTATTAAATATTAGGGGACAAAAAATGCGAATAGGCATACCTAAAGAAACAAAAGTATTAGAGGGCCGTGTTGCCTTAGTGCCAGCTGCAGCAGCCGATTTAGTCAAAGCAGGGCACGAGGTTTTTATAGAAACCAATGCAGGTATTAAAAGTGGATTTTCTGATAGCGATTACACCCAAATGGGGATTAAAATTGCCAATGATGCTGCAGATCTTTATGCTAAAGGTGAAATGATTGTAAAAGTAAAAGAACCGATTGCTGGTGATTTAACTCATTTACGTAAAGATCATTTGTTATTTTGCTATTTACATTTAGCTGCTGAGCCAAAACTAACACAAGAATTGCTCGATATTGGCTTAACAGGTGTGGCTTTTGAAACGGTTGAAGAAGTCGATGGTTCTTTGCCTTTGCTGGCTCCAATGAGTATTATTGCAGGCATGATTGCCACGCAAGTTGGTACGCATTTATTACATCAGCCATTAGGTGGTAAAGGGGTTTTGCTTGGAGGTTTGCCTTCAACAGAGCGTGGTAAGGTTGTGGTACTTGGTGCAGGAGCTGCAGGCGGAAATTCTGCTGCATTGGCAGCAAAAGGCGGTGCTAATGTGGTGGTGTTTGATAAACGCCAAGACCGTTTAGCGCAAATGATGGCACTTGGAGCCAATGTAACTGCGCTTTATCCTTATGAAGATTCGGTTGCCAAAGAAGTTTCTGATGCAGATTTGGTTATTGGTGCCGTATTAGTCACGGGTGCAAAAGCACCGCATGTGATTACAGAAGAGATGGTTAAAGGCATGCAAGAAGGTTCTGTAATTGCCGATATTTCGGTTGATCAAGGTGGTTGTGTTGAAACAACTAAACCAACAACCTGGGAGAATCCGACTTTTGTTAAACATGGCGTGACACATTTTAGTGTGACTAATATGCCTGGTTCAGTACCTCGCACATCAACACAAGCAATTTCAGCAGCCATATTGCCTTATGTGCAACGTTTAGCTCGTGATGGCTGGAGAGAAGTTAATTCCTTGCAAAAAGGAATAAATGTGGATGCAGGAAAAATTATTCACCCGGCTCTGTTATAATCAGCTCCATGAAGAAAAACAAAGTATCAGGACATGTTCGAAATAGAGTAAGGGAAAGTTTATTTTTTCTTATCATTCCCATTGCCGCTTATGTCCTGCTTTCTTTGTTGAGTTACCATTCAGGTGACTCAGGGCCTTTTTCTGCAAGCGATGCAACCACGACTAAGAACTGGGGTGGTTCGACAGGCGCAGTATTGGCTGATGTTCTACTCAATATTGCAGGTTATTTGGCTTATCTTGTCCCCATTGGTTTGGTTTTTGTTGGTTGGAGAATCTATAAAAACCATGATTATGAAGAGGTTAGCTGGTTAGATACAGGGATTAAAGCGGGCGGTTTTCTATCCACTTTATTGTCTGGTTGTGCTTTAGCTTATATGTATGTCAACACTCACGGAGCACCTTTTACAGGTGGCGGGATTATCGGTGAAATTGTTGGCAGCGTCTTGTTTTCTAGCTTGGGTAAGGTAGGTGCTACACTTATTCTTTCTGCAATATTTCTAGCAGGAATTACCTTATTCACTGGCATGTCTTGGATTCAATTTGCTGATTTGGTTGGCAAATGGACCTTTGATTTTGTTGAGTGGATTAAATTAAAGTTTGATGAGATAAAAGATTGGCGTGCAGGCAAACAAGCCAAGCAAGAGCGCCAAGAAGTGCGTCAAATTGATGCTGTGGTTCAACAAAACAGAGAGCCAATTATCATTGAGCCAGCTTTTGAACCAGAAGTGCCAGAATCACCAAGGGCCTCAAAGGAGCGTCAAGGGCAATTATTTGACACCCTACCAGCTTCAAAATTTCCACCCTTAACATTGCTAGATGATCCAAAAGCACAAATCGTTGGTTATTCTGAAGGTGAATTAGAAGTTTTATCAAGGCAAGTTGAATTGAAACTGGCTGATTTTCGAGTTAAAGTCAAAGTAGTAGGTGTCTTGCCAGGGCCAGTGGTTACACGTTTTGAACTCGAACCAGCTGCTGGTGTAAAGGTTAGTCAAATTGTGAATCTTGCCAAAGATTTGGCCCGTGGTTTATCTGTGATAAGTGTTCGCATTGTTGATGTAATACCGGGCAAACCATTTATTGGGGTTGAAATACCTAATACCAATCGTGAAATTGTCTATTTAAGCGAAATATTACGTTCAGTTGAATTTGATAAATCCAAATCACCCTTGACCTTAGGGTTAGGTAAAGGGATTTCGGGTAAACCTGTGGTGGTAGATGTTGCCAAAATGCCTCATGTTTTAGTGGCAGGAACGACTGGTTCAGGTAAATCAGTTGCAGTTAATGCCATGATTGTCAGCTTACTGTATAAGGCGACACCTGATGAAGTTAAGATGATAATGGTTGATCCTAAGATGTTGGAGCTTTCAGTTTATGAAGGTATTCCGCATTTGCTTGCTCCAGTTGTGACAGATATGAAAGAAGCTTCCAATGCCCTGCGTTGGTGTGTAGCAGAAATGGAACGCCGTTATAAACTCATGGCAGCAGTTGGCGTTAGAAATTTGGCAGGATTTAATAAAGCAGTAAAGAAAGCCAGAGCAGCAGGAGAGCCACTAGCTGACCCCCTATTTAAACCCGATGCATTAATTCCTGGGCAAAAACCACCAGAGCTTGAAACCATGCCATATATCGTCATTATCATTGATGAGTTTGCTGATATGATGATGATAGTGGGTAAAAAAGTTGAAGAACTTATTGCGCGATTGGCACAAAAAGCCCGTGCAGCGGGTGTTCATTTGATTCTCGCCACACAACGACCATCAGTTGATGTGATTACCGGTTTAATTAAAGCGAATATTCCAACTCGAATTGCCTTTCAAGTATCATCCAAAATTGATTCACGAACAATTCTAGATCAGGGTGGGGCTGAACAATTACTTGGACATGGTGATATGTTGTATTTACCACCGGGTAAAGCGATTCCAGAACGAATTCATGGCGCATTTGTTGATGATCATGAAGTGCATGGGATTGTTAATTACCTGACCACTCATTATGAAGCAGATTATAAACAAGGCGTTCTCGATGAAGTGCAATTAACTGATGATGGGCAAGAACTCAGTGCTACAGGAATACCACAAGCCCCAGCAAGTGATGTTGATGAATTGTATGATAAGGCAGTATTTGTGGTAACAGAATCACGTAAAGCCTCCATTTCTTATGTGCAAAGACGTTTGCGTGTGGGGTATAATCGAGCAGCAACAATCGTGGAACAATTAGAAGAAAATGGTGTCTTAAGCGCACCAGCTCATAACGGAGTACGTGAGGTGTTAGCACCAGCTCCTGTATCAGTTGATGATGATTTTTAGTCATTATTTAAGTTCTATTCAGGCAAGTTAGGATAGAATTAGTAACAAATAAAGAGAAAATACTATGAAAACCAAATTTACAATCATATCCTTACTGTTATTTATTCCATCCCTATTAATTGCAGCAGAGACTAAAGTGAGTGCGGAACAAATTTTGGATAAAGTTCGCACAGACCTTAATTCTTTGGAAGCTGACTTTGTTCAATATGAAACAGATGCTAATGGTAATAGATCAGAAGACTCAACAGGTAAGGTTTGGCTCAATGCACCGAATCAATTTAAGTGGCAATACCAAAAGCCAATTCCGCAACTGATTGTTGCCGATGGAAAGCAAGTATGGGTTTATGATGAAGACTTAGAACAAGTCACAATCAAACAACAAAACAGCCAACAAAACCCCATCTATGTTTTACTCAATAAAGATCAAACCCAAGAGCATTACACTGTAAGTTTGGTTAATAAAGTTGATACTGATACACTCCAATGGATTCAAATGCTACCAAAGAAACCAAATGAGGATGTTAAAGTTGTTTGGTTAGGGATTGAAAAAAACAATTTGGTTAGTCTAAAATTACAGAACCAACTGGATAATGTCGTGGTTTTTGAATTTTTAAATGTAAAAAGAAACCCTCAATTGGCTGATGATTTTTTTAACTTTAAAGTGCCTAAAGGGGTTGAAGTTTTAAGAGATGGCATTGATATTGGTGAGTTTTAAAAATTAATGCAACCATTAGCAGATAAACTTCGACCTAAAGTTCTTGCAGATGTGGTTGGACAAAATCATCTAACAACTGACAATCGACCATTTACTAAAATTATTGAAAACAATCACCTGCACTCCATGATTTTATGGGGTCCACCAGGGACGGGTAAAACAACATTGGCTCGTATATTATGTGAGCAAACCAAAGCCCAGCAAATCAACCTTTCAGCCATTCTTTCAGGCGTGGCAGATATTCGCAAAGCGATAAAACAAGCTGAAGAAAATCGTAACATGGGCATGGCAACAGTTTTGTTTGTAGATGAAATTCATCGTTTCAATAAATCCCAGCAGGACGCTTTTTTACCGCACATGGAAAATGGTCTGATTACTTTGATTGGAGCGACAACCGAAAATCCTTCTTTTGCATTAAATAATGCCTTATTGTCACGTTCTCGTGTCTATATTTTAAAAAGCATCCAAGCAGATGATTTATCTACTTTGTTAATAAAAGGAGTGGCTGAAACACAATTAAAGTTATCAGAAGCTCAAAAGAATCAGTTGATTCAATCAGCAGATGGTGATGCGCGACGTTTGCTGACATTACTTGAAATTTTATCGGATTATTCGGTGGCAGGTGTTGTGCAAGATGAAGAGGTTGCCTTAATTATTTCTGGTCAAGCCAGAAGATTTGACAACAAAGGTGATGTATTTTATGAACAAATTTCAGCATTGCATAAATGTGTGCGTTCATCCAATCCAGATGCGGCATTGTATTGGATGAATCGAATGCTTGATGCGGGTTGCGATGCTCAATACATTGCCAGACGACTATTGCGCATGGCAAGTGAAGAGGTTGGCAATGCTGATCCTCGGGCATTGACCCTGTGTTTGGATGCGTGGGAGACGTGGCGAAGATTAGGGTCTCCCGAGGGAGATTTGGCTCTAGCTCAAGCGGCTGTTTATTTGGCGAGTTGCCCTAAAAGCAATGCTGTCTATACGGCTCATAATCAATCCTTAGCAGATGCCAGAGACTTGGGTTCTTTAGAGGTTCCTATGCATCTGCGCAATGCACCGACCAAGCTTATGAAAGAAATGGGATATAATAAAGGCTATCAATACGATCACGATAGTAAAGACTCGGTTGCCTTTTCACAAAAAGGTTTCCCACAAGAAATGGGTGAAAAAGTCTATTATCAACCCAAACAATCAGGTCTTGAAATCCAAATTGCTAAAAAACTCGATACGATTAGGAAAAAGCGAAATGTTTAAACATATATTAGTTGTTGGCGCAGGTGGCGCACTAGGTGCAATATTGCGTTATTTGAATGCTAAACTTTTTACTCATATTTTTGGAACGCCTTTACCATGGGCGACATTAATCGTTAATGTTGTTGGCTGTTTTTTAATGGGAGTTGCTTATATGTACTTATTAGATAAGTTACAAGCCTCAGATTCTTTGCGCCTGTTTGTCATGATGGGTTTTTTAGGTGCACTAACAACATGGTCCACTTTTTCAATGGAAACAGTCCTCATGCTGACTTATGGTGAATATATTAAAGGGTTTACCTATCTTTTCTCGACATTTGTTTTATGCTTTTTAGCTTTTTTTGTGGGAATGAAAATAAGTCAATAAAATTATGGGTTTCCACATAAAGTGTATTATACTATGTGAATTATAATAAGAGCATTAAGGAAATTATGCGTCGCCTCATTCTGTTAAAAAGTCAAAGCCCAACTGATGTAAAAAAGTTTTGTATTAATCTGTGGCTGTGTGGACGAGAATGATAAATTGTCAAGCCTTTTATTTTAAGAGTTCTATAAGGTTTTTCCTTTTCCTTTTATGTGGTTTTATTGCAACGATTAAAGCTTATTCTCAAGATGTGGAAAACACATCATCAGTAAATCCAAAACTAGTCAAGATTGGTATTTTTAACAACCCTCCTTTATCTTTTTTATCTGAAAATGGTCAGTTTAAGGGGTATGTTATTGATGTTATTGAACATATCGCCAAAAAAGAAGGGTTTGATGTTAAGTGGGAAATGTATAGTTGGCACGATGTTGTTGAAAAAATTAAAGCACAAAAAATTGATGTAATCACATCTGTTGCTTATACAAAAGAACGCTCACAGTTTATGACATATTCTAAAAACAATTTTTTTGTTGGTTGGTCGCAAGTGTATTTACCAGTTGATTCGAATATTGAAAGTTTTTTAGATTTAAATAATAAAAAAATTGCAATCATGAGAGGTGGAGTGAATGGCAAAAGTTTTATGGAGCGTTGCCAAAAATTTGAAATTAACTGTAATAGTGTAGAAGTTGAAAGCTATGAGGAAGCTTTTAATCTTTTAGTGAAGGGTGAGGTAGATGCGGCAGTATCAAATAATATAACAGGTATATGGTATTCAAATAAACTAGGAGTTACGGCGAGTTCAATAGTCTTTAATGCGACCAAAGGGTTTATTGCTATTTCTAAAGGCACAGATTCGACTTTTTTGAATACATTTGACCGCTATATCAGCCAATGGAAGAAAGAGAAAAATTCTTTTTATTATCAATCACAGTCAAAATGGCTTAGACCTAAATACGAAGTTAATCAACCTAAAAACATCTGGTACATTACACTTGGGTTGGCTTTGTTTTCTTTATTGGCTTTTTTAGCTGCAATAGTTTTCAAACGTCAAGTTTCACGTAGAGCGAAAGAAATATCGGTAAGAAATGAGCAATTCAGTCAAATTATTAACTTAGTCCCTCATATTATTTATGTTGTTGATGAAAATGGCAATATTTTGCTAGCCAATAAAAAAGCCAGTCAATATTTTGGTATGACTCAGGATGAAATAGAGCGGTGTAGTATTGAGAATTATAAAAGGCATCAGTACAATAACACAAATTTTCTGAATGACAATCACCTAAGTCAATCTTTAGATGCAAGGGAATTAAATGAGATAGCCGCAAAAGATTTTCGTGATAATGAGTACACTCTTCTACTCTCTAAAATGCCTTTTACAGGAATGAGGAAAAGTCATAAAACCCATGTTGTTGTGGCAGTTGATATTACTGAAATAAAAGAGTATGAGAAAAAAATAATCAATCTGGCTCACTATAATCAGGTGACTGGATTGCCAAATAAGGCGCTTTTTAAAGTTGGCTTAGAACAATCAATAAAGAATTTTGCCAAACATAGAAAATTTGGAGCATTACTGTTTATTGATTTAGACGAGTTTAAAAGTATTAATGGTTTGCATGGGTACAGTATTGGTGATGCTATAATAAAAGCACTGGTCAAAAGATTTAATAAAAATTTACACGATTATAGGACGTTAGCACATTTGGGTGGTGATGAGTTTGTTATTGACATTCCAGAATTACATGAAGAGGCCTTGGTTACAGAGGTATTGGCGGTTCAGTTTGCAGAATTGGTACAAGCAATGATTTCAAAACCTCTAGTTGTAGAAGAAATGGGTTTTGAGGTGACGGCATGCATAGGAATAGTTTTATACCCAAGAGATGGAACAACTGAAGAAAGATTGATTCAGCGATTAGGAACAGCTTTAAATGAAGCCAAAAGTATGGGCATAAACAACCACAAAATTTTTGATACTGTATTAGAAAGGAAAGTGAAATTAAATCACTCTTTAGAATCAGAGTTAAGGTCGGCATTAGCCAATAATGAATTTGTGATTTATTACCAGCCAATTTTAGCCGCAGAAACGGCGAAGATAGTTGGTGCTGAAGCATTGATTCGTTGGAAACACCCAAGCAAAGGATTGATTGGTCCAGCAGATTTTATTGAAGTCGCTGAAAAAATTCGATTGATTGTTCAAATAGGGGACTGGGTTTTAGAGCAAGCCTGTAAACGCATTAAAGAAAATGTAATTGCAGGCAGGAAAGATTTTTTCATTGCTGTCAATGTATCGGTACTGCAAATTAAAAATAAATATTTTTTCCAAAGAATGTCAAACTTGATAAGCCAATACAGTATTCCTGCCAACCATATAGAGCTAGAGATTACAGAATCTGTATTGATGGAAGATATATCCTTATCCATTTCACTATTCAATAAGTTAAAATCACTTGGAATTAAGATATCAATAGATGATTTTGGTACAGGCTACTCTTCTTTTAGCTATTTAATAAAACTACCTATTGATAAAATTAAAATCGATCAATCGTTTGTAAAAAACTTACCTAATGATAATAACAGTGCAACCATAGTGAAAACCATAATAAATATGGCTCAAGAACTTGGAATGAAAGTTGTAGCAGAAGGTGTAGAAACTCAAGAGCAATATGAGTTTCTTGCTAATGAAGGGTGCCAATTTTTCCAAGGCTATTATTTACATCGCCCTTTAGAATACAGTGAAATAGTTCAAAAAGCTCTGATTTAGAATAGTCAGCATGTTATTTAAATTAAACTTCTTCTTAAACATGATTTGCGGTAAAATCATGCTTACTTTGTCAATGCGCTCGTAGCTCAGTAGGATAGAGCGACCGCCTCCTAAGCGGTAGGTCAGGGGTTCGATTCCCTTCGAGCGCGCCAGTTTCACTAGTTTATGATAACAATCACGCCACTTATCCTTATAATTTTAGCCTTGTTAGGCGCCGCTATCATTATTCAAAAATACTTGAAATTACCAACGAATATTACAGTGTTATTTCTTTCAGGACCCTTGGTTTCAATCTCTGCACCCATTATGGTCTTTATAGGTTCTATAGTTTCCAGTAAAATGTCGTCAGATGCATCCTTAGCAACATTGCCACTGGGACTAATGGTGGCAGGGACTGCTTTTGCCACAATTCCAGCTGCCATGTTAGCCAAAAAATTAGGCAGGAGATTGGCATCTATTATAGGCTTTACTAATGCATTTTTTGGTTCTTTAATTGCAGCATTTGCAATACTCAAACAATCCTTTGTGCTTTTTTGCATTGCAGCTTTTCTTATTGGTTTGTGTACAGCTTTTACACAGCAACTACGGTTTGCCGCTATTGAATCAGTTTCTTCAGAAAAAGACATCAATAAAGCCTTATCAGTACTTATGTTTGCAGGAATATTCTCTGCAATGATAGGCCCTGAAATTGCTTTATTTGGTCAAACACTATTTGCAAGCTCAATTGGATTCGCTGCTCCATTCGTTGGTATTAGTATAATGTCAGTGGTTTCCATGTTAATAATGCTCAAATTTAAAAATACCAAAATTGAAGAAACCCTTAGTGAGCAAAAACCAAGACAGTTGATAACTATTATAAAACAGCCTATATTTATCATAGCAGTTGTTGCAGCCGCATTAAGTTACGGGTTAATGAGCTACATCATGACATCTACGCCACTAAGCATGCATCAAGTGCATCACCACAGTTTGTCAGATACAAAATGGGTTATTCAATCACATATTGCAGCAATGTTTTTGCCGTCACTAATCACCACATGGTTGAGTAATAAAATTGGCATTAAAAACATTTTATTTATTGGTTCAAGCTTGTTCGCTGTTGTATTAGTCATTGCCACTCAAGGGCACAGTGTTTTGCATTATTGGTGGGCATTAATAATTTTAGGTATTGCATGGAATTTTTTGTTTTTCTCAGGTACGTCATTACTGCATTTTAGCTACCAACCGCATGAGAAAAACAAAGTCCAAGCCATCAACGACTTCAGTGTCTTCACGTTTCAAGGCGCATCCTCACTAATGGCTGGCTGGGTGCTGTTTAATTACGGATGGAATGGCGTCACAATATCAGCAATTCCATTTGTAATTGTCATGTTTATTATTAGCTTTTATTACACCATCTACTGCAAACGAACAAAAGAACTTGATAAATGAACCAAAGCCCCTATAAAATGTCCAACACTTTACTAAATAGCAATATTTAGTAATTTACAAACATAGACTGTATTGTTTAACAGTCTGTGCTACCACACAGAGGGGATGTCATTGGTTTCGACGTGGGTCGCGAAGTTTGTAGGTGCATGCCGAGGAAGAAACTATCCTCGTTAAAAATGTTTCAAATGTTATAGTTGCAAACGACGATAACTACGCTTTAGCTGCTTAAGCTAACCCTTACCTAACTCAGCTTACGGTATTAGGATAAGGGTCATCTAGTAAGATCGCTTCGGTCGGTGTTTGGACGACTTGGAGTTAAACTTATCTAAACTGGCAAAACTAGATCTTGATTGTCGGAGCTAGTGGCGCGAGATTAAATGACAAAGCTAAGCATGTAGATCCTCAAATAGAGGGCTGGCGGACGCGGGTTCGAATCCCGCCATCTCCACCATCATAAAAAGCAGCCAATTAGGCTGCTTTTTTTTATGGCGGAGGTGGCAGGAGAGAGCCTCCCGTTGGTTTTTATTAACCTAGCGGAGTAATATTTGTCATACAAGAGCCTAGAATCGAGTTTCATTGCTTGCCAAGTTCTTCACCTGAGTTAAATTTTGATGAGTATCTTAATTGTGATTTAAAAGCAAAATTTAGAACCGATGCTCCAACAAGAAAGAAAGGTGAGATGAAAATTAAAATGCAAAAACTTATGAGTGATATTCAAAATTAACTCCAAAGAGTTGTGTCATATTTTAAACATAAGAAAATTGCGTTATGCTGCATAAGTGACAGGTATTATCCCGCAAGGTTAATATGCACAGGTTAGGTTTTTTTAAATAACTAAAATAGTTATTTCCAAGCCTTAGAAATGAAATAAACCAAGAGTATGATTTATTACATGGGGAGGTGGCTGTTTTTCATTGGTATGCACAAGACTTAATTAAGCGTGATAAACGCGAAGAGGTTAGAAAAGTTTTTACTTTTGCCTGCCATTGTTGCACCTGTGGGAACAAAGCATTGAAAAATGCTATTAGATGTTTCTTTTGTTGAAGGACTTGAGCTTAAAGATTTTAAATGGGTATGGAATTTGTTGCCAACTCAATTGCAAGAACTTCATTTAAAGTTTCATGATAATATTTATGGTTGAGTTAACCATTTATTAAATAGAACATCATATTGGAATAATTCAAATAGCATTAATTCTAAACTTTGCTAAAATACCCCTATTAAATATAAAAGAGAACATTCATGAGCGAAACAATTCATCACAAACTTATTATTATCGGTTCTGGTCCTGCAGGTTATACCGCTGCCATTTATGCCGCACGTGCGAACCTAAATCCTGTTGTTATTACAGGAATAGAGCAGGGTGGTCAATTAATGACGACCACTGAAGTTGAAAATTGGCCGGGAGATCCTGATGACATGCAAGGTCCTGATTTAATGGCACGTATGTTGAAGCATGCGGAAAAGTTTGATACGCAGATGGTACATGACTACATTAATGAAGTTGATTTAAAGCAAAAACCTTATGTTTTGAAAGGGGATTCGGCTACTTATACCTGCGATGCTTTGATTATTGCTACTGGTGCCAGTGCTAAATATTTAGGTCTTGAGTCAGAAGAAGCATTTAAAGGTAAAGGTGTTTCGGCTTGTGCAACTTGTGATGGGTTTTTCTATCGTGATAAAGATGTGGCTGTTATTGGTGGTGGTAATACCGCCGTTGAAGAAGCTTTATATTTATCTAACATAGCATCAAAAGTTTATTTAGTTCACCGCAGAGATACTTTACGCTCTGAAAAAATCTTAATTGACCGCATTAATGAAAAAGCCAAAAACGGCAACATTGAATTTGTTTGGAATAACAACTTGGATGAAGTCCTAGGTGATAATATGGGTGTGACAGGCATCAATGTTAAGGATAAAAATACTGATGAAATTCGTAAAATTGATGTGCATGGTGTTTTTATTGCCATTGGTCATTCACCAAATACCAAGATTTTTGAAGGTCAGTTAGAAATGAATCATGGTTACCTCAAGGTAGAGTCTGGTCAAACTGGTAATGCGACACAAACATCCATCGAAGGCGTTTATGCAGCTGGTGATGTAAGTGACCACATTTACCGTCAGGCAATTACCTCTGCTGGTACGGGTTGTATGGCAGCACTGGATGCAGAACGTTATTTAGATTCTCAATAATATTGCCATTACATGAAAAAGCATGACATCCATAAGATGTACCAAGAGTCCGTTCAATGCGTTGAGGCTGAAATTGATTTTGTGGAAGCCACTTACAAAAGTATTCGTGGCAATGAGGCGCGCTATTTGCGTGAAGATTTTTCAGGTACTGGTCAAACAGCAGGTGAATGGGTGGACAGAAACCCCAAAAATCGTGCGTGGGCAGTAGATTTGGAGAAGAGTGTTTTGGATTGGGGAAGGGATAATGTTTTACCTCAATTGAAAAATAAAGCCAATCTTACCTTTGTTGAAGCCGATGTTCGAAACTCTGGTTTACAGGAAATGGATATTGTTCTGGCAATGAATTTTAGTTATTTCTTGTTTATGGAACGTCCTACCATGATTGATTATTTTAAATCGGTGAAAGACTCTTTGGAAGAAACAGGTATTTTCTTTTTGGATGCTTTTGGTGGCTATGAAGCTGCAAAAGAATTAACCGAAGAGCGACAATGTGAAGGATTTACTTATATTTGGGATCAAGCCAGTTTCAATCCGATTAATTCTCAAATGCAATGTTATATTCATTTTAAAACCGATGATGGCGTCGAATACAATAAAGCCTTTGATTATTATTGGCGCTTATGGACATTGCCCGAACTACAAGAAATGTTGTTAGAGGCGGGGTTTTCTCAAGTGGATGTGTATTGGGAAGGAACCGATGAAAAAAGTGGCGAAGGTGATGGGGTTTTTGAAGTCTCTAAACTTGGTACTGCTGATGCTGGCTGGGTGTGCTATATCGCAGCATTGCCTTAATTTACTTTGATTCAAGAAATGCCATTTCTTTTGTTAGTCTATGCCTGTCGGTTGTATTAAGTTCTAAAATACGTTTAAGGCTTATAAAACTATCAACATCAATTTTATTCCACTTAGCGCCAATGGTCTTTTCATCTATATGTGCTATTTCAATGTTCATACTGATTTTTGGAGAATTAGCAAGAGATATAGATAGGCGAAAAATGTCCTTAGATTTACCTGTCCAGTCCTTTGGCTTGGTAAACAAAACCCCCTTTAGTGAAATATCTATCATTTCACAAGTCCAAGCAGTAGAACCAGAGAATAGAACGATATTCCTTACAAAAGATAATCGCTCAAATTGTCTGCGTTCGTGGTTAGATGGGTTGTCGTTGGTCATTTAATTGTTTGTTTCTATAAATGGATATTATAACCAAAGCTAAGAAAAAAACATGATTAATTTTAAAATAATTCAAAGGATTTGAGTTTAATTTAAATGCAGTTATCTGATTGGTAATAAATCAATGAGTCCTTCGTAATCTGTTAGATTGGGCTCTTTAAACCCTTCAGTATTCAGTTCAACTAAAACATTGTAGGCAGTGTCACTATCTATCATTGACAATAATACAGAGTGGAATTTGTCAACGACATCTTGCGGCACATTTGGTGAGGCTGTAAATGTGACGCCGGGTATTTTTGGGCTTTCAATGAGAGAGCTAAAATTTGGATAAAGATTGAACATCCAGTTTGGAACAATAGCAGCTTGAGCTCCTCCATCAAATACTATTTCAACAGATTCTTGCCAGGAGAGTGCGGAAATATCTTTCATTGGTGTAGCAAAAAGATCAGTGAACCATTGTTTGAAATATACCGTTGCTAAACTTGGACTCGGAAGCATAACTATTTTTTTGCCAACCATGAAGTCTTGCACACTTTCATCTTTTGCAGGTTCATCTAATGAGATGAGGTGAAATGATTGCGGTTCTATTGTTGTGGCCAAAGCAGTATAATTTTTGTGATTAATTCGATAAGCGGCAATGTGAGGGGCATCTAAGGTAAAGTCTGGCAAGTCATCTTTTTGTGCTTTGAACCAGTAAGTGTAGTAGTTTTTGTCAATAACAAGTTCAAGTTCATATCCTGTTTCTTTGCTTAACCAGTTTCTAAAGGGCTCATAAATTTCCTTGGCTTGGTTTATTGGATATGTTGGTTCTATAACCAAAGTAAATTTTTTCGCAACGGTTTGAGTTGGAAAATATAGAATAAGAAAAATAACAGTAATTTTAAGTAATTTATTTAGAGCCATAGTTGTATTTCTAATTTATTTAAGAGAATTTCATCAGTGCTGGCAAAACATATTAAAGTGAGTTAATTGCTATGTTTTTAAACTCTTGTTAGTGCCATCACGTCGTTATGCACTGTCTCTTGTCGGGTTTTTGTTTTTCTTTGTTTGATTTAGTTATACCATTGTTCATAGTTGTTTACAATTAAAAAATAGGGTTCTTGAAGTGAGAAGGAGGTTTTTGAAGGACTTCCAGAGACCTGGCTTTGAATAACATTAAGCGTTGACCATAAGGTTAGATTGTATCAAGCTATTAATTTTTTAAATATTAGCTTATTTCATTAAAAAATATTTGAGCTTGATAATTCGCGTTAGGGAGTTCAATAATTGGAGAGATGAGTTTGTTATTTTGTTGTAGTTCTGCTTTTGATTTAGCAGTTAAAAGTTTCATCCGCTTTTTAATTTTACCTAAATATTTAAGTCGAGCAATTATTTCTTGGCCAGGGTAGCAGCCTTTTGTAAAACTCATAACACCCTCATGCAGGTCTAAATTAACATGTTGAGGTATAAATTTCCCCGTCGAATTTATATCAATCCATGGCAAGTTTTTTTGAAAAAGAGCCAAATGAAAAGCAGTGGGTGAACTTGTTGTTAGAATGGCATGAAAGTTACTCTTATTTTTATCGAACAATATGTCACTTGATTGATTGTGAGTAGTTATAGAAAATTTTAGTCTAAATTTTCGTAAGGTGAAAAATTGCACTAATTGACTTTCCATATTTTCAGGGCAATACATAAATACTTTTTCTGGATCTTTAATACAGATAAATAAACTGGAGATTATTCTTCCTTTTGGGTTGCACAAGGCAGAATAATAAAGCTGGTTTGGCAAGAAAGTGGCTAAGTCTGAAATTAATAAATTATTCAAAAACCCTACAACACCTTCCCCAGAAAACTTGATGACAGAACATAAAGAATTGATGGATGTTAAATTTTTAGTATTATCTTGCTTACTCATGAAAAAATACCTTACAGCAGTTGTTAAAATCCATTATAATTGAATCGTTGAATAAGTATATGATATTTATTCTTAAATTTTTATGAGTGCATTTCGCTACACTCGAACCTTAAAATCTATAAAAGGGGTTGTTAATGAACACATCGAATAGACCTTTGTCGCCGCATATTCAGGTATATAAAATGCCTTTATCTGCCAAGCTTTCTATATTGCATCGTTTAACTGGCTTAGGGCTGTCCTTTGCAGCTGTAGTTTTGGTATTTTGGCTGTTTAGTTTAGCTTTCCTGTCTGAAACGGCTGTTGCACTTCATGTTTTCTTTTCCTCTGGTTTTGGAAAAGTTGTTTTAATCGCTTTTACTTTTGCCTTTTTCTATCATTTTTGCAATGGTATGCGCCATCTTTTTTGGGATGTGGGTAAAGGCTTTGAACTGGAGCAGGTTAATCGTTCTGGTGTCATTGCCATTGTTGTTGCCCTTGTTTTGACCACCATTACTTGGGTCGTAGGAGGATAATATGCAATACAGAACAGAAACAAAAAGAGTCAAAGGCTTAGGGACTGCTAAGCACGGTTTTAGTCACTGGTGGATGCAGCGATTATCAGCTGTGTTGATGATTCCACTTGGGATTTGGTTTGTTGTGAGTTTAATGACCATGGAATCGCTTTCTCCAGATGCGTTAATGCAATGGTTACACAATCCAATTCCTGCACTATTAATGGCATTATGGACAATAACGGTTGTTTATCATGCAAGCTTGGGTTTGCAAGTGATTATCGAAGATTATGTCTATGGTAAAGCCATGGCACTGACTTTATTAACACTTATTAAATTTGCGATGTTTGCCATGGTTGTGGCAACATTTTTCTCATTATTTAAATTGGTTTCATAGGAACATATTATGTCAGAATCAAAAAAAGAAACAAATAATATTAAGGGCTACAAAATTATCGAACACAAGTTTGATGCGGTAGTCGTTGGAGCAGGCGGTGCTGGTTTACGTGCAACCATGGGATTGGCAGCAGAGGGATTGTCGGTGGCATGTGTTACCAAAGTTTTTCCAACACGTTCACACACGGTCGCAGCACAAGGTGGCATGAGTGCATCTCTTGGTAACATGGGCAAGGACGATTGGCGTTGGCATATGTATGACACCATTAAAGGTTCAGATTGGTTAGGTGACCAAGATGCCATCGAATACATGTGCCGCGAAGCCGTACCTGCAGTGATAGAACTCGAACACCAAGGTGTGCCATTTTCACGAACTGAAGAAGGCAAAATTTATCAACGTCCATTTGGTGGAATGACCACAGAATACGGCAAAGGCGCACCAGCACAACGAACATGTGCTGCAGCTGATAGAACGGGACATGCAATTTTACACACTTTATACCAACAATCACTTAAACACGATGCTAACTTCTTTATTGAATACTTCGCCGTTGACTTAGTGATGGAAAATGGCGAATGTAAAGGCGTTATTGCTATTGATATGTCAGATGGCTCAGTTCATCTATTTAGAGGACATGCCATAATCTTAGCAACAGGTGGATATGGTCGAACATACTTTTCTTGTACTTCCGCGCATACCTGTACCGGCGATGGCAATGGCATGGTCTTACGTGCTGGTCTTGCATTGCAAGATATGGAGTTTGTTCAATTTCACCCAACAGGCATTTATGGTGCAGGTTGTTTAATAACCGAAGGTTGTCGTGGCGAAGGTGGCTTTTTAACCAATTCGGAAGGTGAGCGTTTTATGGAGCGTTATGCACCAAGTGCTAAAGATTTAGCTTCTCGTGATGTTGTTTCTCGAGCGATGACTTTGGAAATAAACGAAGGGCGTGGAGTAGGTGAAAAAGGCGACCATATTTTCTTACATTTAGAGCATTTAGGTGCTGATGTGATTAATAAACGCTTACCAGGTATTGCCGAATCAGCAGAAATTTTTGCTGGTGTTGATGTCAGTAAAGAGCCAATTCCAGTAATCCCAACCGCTCATTATAATATGGGCGGCATACCAACCAACTACCATGGTGAAGTGGTTAATAAGGTGGGTGATGATCCTGATAAAGTGGTGACAGGCCTTTATGCCATTGGCGAAGCGGCTTGTGTCTCGGTACACGGTGCTAACAGACTGGGCTCAAACTCCTTACTTGACATTGTTGTCTTCGGACGTGCAGTTGCTCACCGAGTGGCAAAAACAGTTAAACCAGGAACAAAACATAGAGATCTGCAAGGAAATGCGGTTGAAAAAATCATGGGAGACTTTGATAAAATTCGTCAAGCAGATGGTGACAAAACCTGTGCGGATTTACGTATGGAATTACAACAAACTATGCAAAAACATGCCTTAGTCTTTAGGACTGGTGAAATCTTGTCCGAAGGGTGTGACAAAGTTTCTAAAATTGTGGAAAAATACCAAGACCTTAAATTAACTGACCGCTCCATGATTTGGAACACGGATTTAATCGAAGCATTGGAGCTACGCAACTTAATGGCTCAGGCGAAAGTCACAATCTTTGGAGCTGAAGCCCGTAAAGAATCACGTGGCGCACATGCTCGTGAAGATTTTCCAGATAGAGATGATGTTAATTGGATGAAACATACTTTGAGTTATTTTGATAATAACAACGAAGTAACATTCAAATACCGTCCAGTTCACATGAATACCTTAACTGATGAATGTGAAGTTATTCCACCAGCAAAAAGGGTGTATTAAAATGGCAGAATTTAGCTTACCAAAAAACTCAAAAATCACCAAAGGCAAATACGTTAAGGCCGAAGGTGCGACAAATGTCCGTAAATTAAAAGTATACCGTTGGAACCCTGATACGGGTGAAAATCCACGCACAGATACTTACGAAATTGATATGGATTCTTGTGGTCCAATGGTGCTTGATGCGTTAAATAAAGTAAAAAATGAAATTGATACGACTCTGACTTATCGCCGATCATGCCGTGAAGGCATTTGTGGCAGTTGTGCAATGAATATTGATGGTACAAATACCTTGGCTTGTACCAAATCAATGAAGGATTGCAATGATACTGTTGCGATTTATCCATTGCCACACATGGATGTTATTAAAGATTTAGTGCCAGATTTAACCCATTTTTATGCACAATACGCATCGGTACAACCTTGGATGCAAACAGATTCTGTGCCTTTACCAGATGCTGAACGCTTACAGTCTATCGAAGATCGTGAAAAACTCGATGGTTTGTATGAATGTATTTTATGTGCTTGTTGCCAAACATCGTGTCCAAGTTATTGGTGGAATGGCGATAGATACTTAGGTCCAGCGGTATTGTTACAGTCTTATCGTTTCTTAGCTGATTCGCGTGATGAATATACAGGTGAAAGGCTAGAGGACTTAGAAGACCCATTCAAAGTATTCAGGTGTCACACGATTATGAACTGCACCAACACCTGCCCTAAAGGTTTGAATCCAGGTAAGGCGATTGCTGAAATTAAAAAACTAATCGCTGAACGCCACGCTTTATAGTCAGAAAAACACGTCATTCCTGCCTTCGCAGGAATGACGAGACACTAACTACTATGTATTCTTATAACCTAAAATCACAAACCGACCCTCGATGGATAAAAGCCGTCATGGCTGATTTTGACTCGTTTCTCATAGACCATGCTGCCAACGAGCGTAAAGCCTCAACACTTGCCATGTCAATGGTGGTGCATTATCCTGATAAAGATGATATCGTTCGAGAAATGATTGATTTAGCCATGGAAGAAATGGCACACTTTCGTGAAGTCATAAAGATAATGCTTAAAAGAGGTTTGCAACAAATACCCGATACAACTAATTTCTATATTGGAACTTTTATGAAGTCCATGCGTAAAGACCCAAAACATTATCTGCTCGATAGATTGTTGATGTTTAGCATTGTCGAAAAAAGGGGAGCAGAGCGTTTTGGACTAGTTGGTGAGGCATTAACTGAACCCAAAGTAAAAGACTTTTACCAAAGATTGGCAGCAGCTGAGTATCGCCATTATGAATTATTTATTTCATTAGCCTATAAATATTACGATGAACAAATAGTTGTAACTAGGTTGGATGAGTTGTTACAAGTTGAGGCTGATATCGTCAAACAATGTCCTTTTAAAGCGGCGGTACATTAAAGTTTCTAGTGTTAAACTGTAAGAGTATCTAGTATAATAAACTAATTCTCAAATCGGTTATTAAGACCAGTTATTCACTTAGGAGTTAAACATGACGAATTCAACAATCGCAACCATAATTTATACATTAACCGACGAAGCCCCTGCGTTAGCCACAGGCTCATTTTTGCCAATTGTCAAAAAATTCACAGCTGCAGCTGGTATCAATATTGACACCAAGGATATTTCACTTTCGAGTCGAATCTTAGCAAATTTCCCTGAGTTTTTATCCGAAGAACAACGCAAGAATGATGATTTGACTTTTTTAGGAGAGTTAGTAAAGAAAGAAGAGGCCAATGTTATTAAACTACCTAATATTTCTGCATCTGTTCCACAACTCAAGGCAACTATTGCAGAACTGCAAGCCGATGGTTATCCAATTCCTGATTATCCTGATGAGCCTGAAAATGACAAAGAAAAAGAAATCAAAGCACGTTATGCCAAAAATTTAGGCTCCGCAGCTAACCCTGTTTTGCGAGAAGGCAACTCGGATAGACGCGTGGCAGCGCCAGTGAAACAATACGCTAAAGATAATCCTCATTCAATGGGTGCTTGGAGTAAAGATTCAGCTTCGCATGTATCGCATATGGCGGGTGGCGATTTTTATTCAAGTGAACAATCGATTGTGGTTGAAGAGGTTGATGATGTCAAAATTGTACTCAATCATGCCGATGGCACAACCATATTAAAACAATCAACACCATTATTGGCTAACGAAATGATTGATGCATCAGTTATGAGTGTCAAGGCACTACGTGAATTTTTTGCCGAGCAGATTAAAGATGCCAAAGAAAAAGGTGTGCTGTTATCCTTACATTTAAAAGCCACTATGATGAAAGTATCTGACCCAATTATGTTTGGGCATGCGGTAACAGTTTATTTTAAAGATGTGTTTGAAAAGTATGCCAAAGAATTTGAAGAAATCGGCGTGAATCAAAACAATGGACTGGGCAATGTTTTTGCCAATTTGTCCGAACTTGATGATGAAAAACGAGCACAAGTAGAAGCCGATATTGCCAAATGTTTAGAAGATGGCCCTGATATTGCCATGGTCGATTCCGATAAAGGCATTACCAACTTACATGTGCCAAGTGATGTAATTATTGATGCATCCATGCCTGCAGCGATTCGCTCATCTGGTAAAATGTGGAACAAAGATGGTCAATTACAGGACATGAAAGCGATGATTCCTGATCGTTGTTATGCAGGCATCTATAAAGAAATCATCAACTATTGCAAACAACACGGTGCATTTGATGTTACCACAATGGGCAATGTTTGTAACATTGGTCTGATGGCACAAAAAGCCGAGGAATACGGTTCGCACGATAAAACATTTGAAATTACTCAAGCAGGAACAGTGCAAGTAATTAACCAAGCAGGTGATGTACTGATGCAACATGATGTGCAACAAGGTGATATATGGCGCATGTGCCAAACCAAAGATTTGCCAATTCGTGATTGGGTTAAGCTAGGCGTTATACGTGCTAAAAATACAGGCAGTGCCGCCGTATTTTGGTTAGACCCCGAGCGTGCTCATGACCGTAATATCATGGCAAAAGTAGAAGAGTACTTATCCATGCATGATACCGATGGCTTAGATATTAGCATTAAATCGCCAGTCGATGCGATAAATTATACCTGCAAACGCGTCACGGCAGGTTTGGATACTATTTCGGTAACTGGTAATGTGTTACGTGATTATTTAACAGATTTATTCCCTATTTTAGAACTTGGAACATCGGCAAAAATGTTGTCAATCGTACCATTGTTAGCTGGTGGTGGATTGTTTGAAACAGGAGCGGGTGGTTCGGCACCAAAACACGTGCAACAATTCTATAAAGAAGGGCATTTACGTTGGGATTCATTGGGTGAATTTTTAGCCCTTTCGGTTTCTATCGAAGATGTTGGTCAAAAACACGACAATAAAAAGGCTTTAATTTTGGCTGATACATTAAATGTCGCCACCGATAAGTTCTTAAAAACCAAAAAATCACCTTCACGCAAGGTCAATGAACTGGATAACCGTGGCAGTCATTATTATTTGACACTCTACTGGTCACAAGCCTTAGCAGAACAAAATGATGATGCCGAACTTAAAGCGCAATTTGCTCCTTTAGCAGAATCATTGGCAGAGAATGAAGAAAAGATTAATGCCGAATTATTAGCAGCACAAGGCAAACCAGTGGATATTGAAGGTTATTTCTTCCCAAATCCAGAAAAACTGTCACAAGCCATGCGCCCAAGTGCAACGTTTAATGCGTTGATTGATGGTTGATTTTGGGTTTAAGTAACACAGAGTTCCACAGAGAAGTCACAGAGGTTCACAGAGTTATTTCTGTGAACCTTACGTGTCAGAATAGATAAGGTCTCTCAAATTCTGTAGGTTTGGTTCCACCAAACAAGTAGTGTTTTCGAAACCTCGATAATCAATTAGTATTAAATTTGGTGGGCAAGCCCACCTTGCGGTTTTTTTACTCCAATTCATGTAAGATACAATCAATTAATATCGTCAAATCTTATGAAACAATACATTTTAATAACTTTGTTTGTGACTCTTTTTATAAACTTAATAAGTTGTACAAAAGAACCACAACTCACAAAAGAACAACGACTGCGGCAATCTATTACCCAACTCGAAGCGCGTTTTGAAGAGCGAAAACTTGGGCGTATCATTGAGTATGTGAGTGAGAATTACCACGATGAAAGTGGCAGGGGTTTAAGAGATGTTAAACGTGTGATTCAGTTGCAATTAATGCGCCATAAAACTTTGTATGTCTTTTCAACGATTAATGAAATAAACTGGATTGATGATAACAATGCCGATGTGCAAATAACAGCAGCAATGGCTGGTAAACCAATAAAATCGGCGAGCCTATTAACCTCAATACGCGCAGATATGATTAAATTTAATGTGCATTTTGTTTTAGAAGATGAAATCTATAAAGTGCAATCAGCGACATGGACATGGGCTGACCCATCTGATTTTTTATAAGAAGTGGAGTTATTTGTAAAATATATCTAAAAAAATTAGAAAAAACAAATCCTTAACATCTGTAGGAGTATTATAATCCTATGAAAATATCAAGATGGTGATAACTCGTGTTTAAAATCAATTATAAAACAATAGTAGCATTGTTAATTCTTTCATTTAATGCAACTGCTCAGTACTCTCTCTATGATACTAGTTATTTACATGAGGTGAAAATATCATCAACCGATCCAAATTTTTGGCAACAATTAGATGACGATTATCAGAATTGGTTAAGTAATGGTGTAGAAATTCCATATTTGCATGCAACTGTTGAAGTTGATAACAATATATTAACAGAAGTTGGTGTGAGGCAAAAAGGTTACTCATCAAACTTTTTCACTAATACAACAAAAAAGCCACTTAAACTAAATTTTGGAATCTTCTCAAGTGATGGGAAAAGAACATTTGACGGGGTTCGTAAAGTAAATTTAATGAATGGAGTGGGTGATGCAGCTATTGCTAAAGATAAAATGGTTCATGATATTTTTCGAATGCATGGTGTTCCAGGTCCTAGAGTTGCACATGCTAAAATCTATGTTAATGATGTGTTTTGGGGTGTTTATGCTTTGATTGAGCAAATTGATAAAAAATACCTCAAACGAAATTTTGCCGATAACGATGGAAACCTCTGGAAAAACAAAGGAAACTCTGATTTAGCTTGGTCAGGTCCGGATCAAAATGCTTATCCGTTTGAATTGCAAACCAATGAGGTGGCTAATGATTGGACAAAATTTTTCAATTTTATTGAATTTATAAACAATTCAACAGATGTTAATTTTGAAAATTCATTAGCAAACATTTTTGAACTTGATGAATATTTTAGAATATTGGCAATAGATATATTAACCAATAATTGGGACTCTTACCTTGAACATGGAAGGAATTGGTATATTTATCACGAACCAAAAACAGATAAAATTCATTGGATTCCATGGGATTATAATTTTGCATTTGATAGATTTCCTGATGGAAATGGTGACTTGGATCTAATTCAAAATAATCCTTCAAAAGTATTAACGCGTCGTGTTTTCGAAATACCAGCATTTAAAACTCGAATTTTAGATTATATGTGTGAAATAATTGAAGTGAACTTCATACCCTCTCGCATTCATCCAATGCTAGATGCCCAATTGAACCTGGTACTAAACGACTGGGGGTCGGGTAATGATTTCTTTACAATAACAGACGTAACAGACTCCATTAATGGTGACACTTGGAATGGATCTTTTTCAGGTGCTGGTACACAAGGAATGAAAAAGTTTGTCACTGATCGTAGAATAGTTATTCAAAGTGAATTGGTAACTGAAGGGCATGTTTGTACTAGTTTGAATGCAGCAATTGACCCGCAAGATGTAGTAATTAATGAATTCATGGCACGAAATGATATTGATAGCCCTTGGTCAGACCAAGATGGAGAGTTTGATGATTGGATTGAATTATATAATAATACCGCATCACCAATTTCGTTGAAAAACTATTTCTTAAGTGATGCTGAATCATTTAAGCATAAGTGGGAATTGCCTGAAGATGCAGTTATTCCTGCCAATGGTTACCTCATAGTTTGGGCTGATAAAGATCCACAACAAGTAGGGTTGCACACTAAGTTTAGTCTGTCTAAAAATGGAGGGAAGATATTTTTTTCTTACCTTGATGGAACATTAATTGACTCTGTTGAATTTGGTGCACAAGCTAAAAACAAAAGCATGTCACGTATACCAAATGGGACAGGTACGCTTATTAATGCAAATGTAACTTTTAATAGTGAAAATACCAATATAAATGCAGACGTATTATTTACAAATGGTTTTGAATAAATCTCCTTTTTGGCAGTATTCTTAGTTGCAAAAAATTTACGTTTTTTTATGGATTTGGCTAATTTAAAAAACTACTTTAAATACGTACAAAATTATCGCATAATGTCGATAGTTCAAAATAATACAAGTTAATAATGATTGTAAAAACAGCACAAGATTTTACTCAAGTGGTTAATCAAAAAGATTATCCAATAAAACAAGCAGGGGCAATGAAAGCCGCTTTTATGGTTTCACCTGTTGGTTTTAGTTTGGACGAACAAACAGCCAGTGATAACCTCTATATGCAAATGGATCAGCAAACAGATGTAGATTTGGCTATTGTTCAACAAATGAATCTCGCTCGCAAAATATCCGATTGCGGTATTCCGGTAATGACATTTCCAGGTTCGTCAGAAACTCCTGATGCTGTTTTCCCAAACAATGCATTTGCCACAGCACATGGCAATAAATATATAGTTGGTGCTATGTTGCATTCCAATCGCCAAAAAGAAACCATGCGAAAAGATATTAATATGTTTTTTGATGAGATGCTTGGTTATGAACGACACCATATCAAGCGAGATGAAGCGGTGGCAGAATTAACAGGTGTTTTGGTGCCAGATAGGGCGCGTAACATAGCCTTTTGTGGCATGACTGAACGCGTTGATGATGTAGGTGCTAGGGCTATGCATAATATGTTTGGTTTGGATTTAATGTTTCAATTTGATTTAAAAGAGGGTGAATACCACACCAATGTTATTTTGGCGTGTTTGGCAGGTAAAGCCTGCATTTTGCATGCTGATTCTTTTGCCGATCCAGAAGTTCCAAAGGCAATTGCCGATTATTACCAAGGCAAAACGATATTTTTAAGTGATGAAGAAAAGCTGGCTTTTGCAGGCAATGGTATCACCATAACAGAAACCGATTTGTTTCTCAGCCAAACAGCCTTTGATGCGTTGGCACAAGAAAAAAAGGATAAACTGGAATCATGGGGTTTTACCCTGCATTCGGTTCAGGTCAGTGAATTAGAAAAAGCAGGCGGCTCTTTGCGTTGTATGGTAGGGGAGATATTTTAGATGTTAGAATTTGTGTTTTTTCATAAAGTGCTGGCAGAAAAATTCATTAAAAAGGTAGAAAACTATCAAATAACAGCGACATTAATTGAAGAAGACCCAGCATGGGAAGTGCATGTGCCGGAAGATATTGATGATTCAATTGATGAAGAGCTTAATGATTATTATGATGAGTTGTTTGCCGATGACCAAGAGATGTACGAGTCCAGTAATGCCGAGGATAGCGACTATAACCTCGCAGGTATCGAAATAAGCTTGCAAGATGGCACAAAAATTATGGCAGAAACAGATCAAAAAATACTTGGCAAGATTCTATCTACTATTACATTTGATGAGTTCAATCAACTCGTTCATGATATTGCCAATGCGGTAGAAAATCCCGATGAAAGCCCTATATGTCGACGCTATAGAGATTCAACAAAGTGACTGTAATCACAACAAGTAGTTAAAAATCAATTTATCTCTTTTTTATTAAATATTTCGTATGTTATTATTCTTGCTGTTTTAATAACAAAGAGAAAAGTATGAAACAGAAATTATTAACATTGTTGATTTGCTCAGTGAGCTTGTCAGCAGTTGCCGAAAGAAAAGTTGAAGATGTAAACGCTCACAAACAATACAAACAGGCACTGGCAAAGTCTATTAAGGGTTCAAATATTTATGAAATAGAGCCATCTTTTGACTTTGAAACAGTCTTAGATATTTCCAATCAGTTAAATGGTGCAGTGCAAGTTAGCCAAAATACACTAAATCAGTTGCCAGAGGCGGTTACGGATGAAGATTTTCACATTCAACCAGCAAACAAAGTAGCACTAGGCAAGTTGTTGTTTTTTGATAAAATACTCAGTGGCAACCTGAATGATTCTTGTGCAACATGCCACCACCCATTTGCATGGTCCGGTGATGGACTTTCACTGCCAATTGGAGAAGGTGGAGATGGTGTTGGCGTAACACGAACCACAGGATTCATGGAAGCTGGTGTGCATGAACGTGTACCAAGAAATGCACCTCAAATTTTTAACTTAGGAGCTAAAGTCTTTAATGTGATGTTTCACGATGGGCGCGTTGTAGAAGACAGCACTCAACCAAGTGGCTTTATATCACCGGCAGGAAATGATTTGCCATTAGGCTTAGATAATGCTTTAGCTGCTCAAGCTATGTTTCCAGTCACATCAGAAACAGAAATGGCAGGACAATCTGGTGAAAACTCAGTTGCTGATGCGACGGTTGCTGGTGATTTGGCTGGTGAAAATGGTGTATGGGCACAGTTAGCTGCACGAATTCAAGGCATAAGTGAATACGTTGTTTTATTTAAAGATGTTTACCCAGATGTTAATACTGCCAGTGATATAACTTTTGTTCACATTGCTAATGCACTTGGTGCTTTTGAGGGCGATATTTGGCGAGCTGATAATTCGGCTTTTGATAAGTATTTACGTGGTGATACTGCGGCAATGAGTCCCAATCAAATTGCAGGTATGAACGTGTTTTATGGTGATGGTGGTTGCTCACAATGCCATAATGGTAAATTCTTAACATCAAATGAATTCAAGTCAGTTGGCATGCCACAAATCGGACCAGGAAAAGGCGATAACTTACCAGGCTTCCGTGATGGCTTAGATGATTTCGGTAGAGAAAGAGAAACAGGAGATAGCGCGGATCGTTTTAAGTTTAAAGTGCCTTCATTGAGAAATGCTCTATTAACAGGTCCGTGGGGACATGCAGGAGCGTATAATGATTTAAGAACTACAATTAAGCACCACTTAAATCCAGCACAAGCTCTTGCTAACTACGATGAATCACAAGTGATTATGCCTTATCGTCGTGATTTAAGTGCGGTGGATTTTGCTGTTATGAATGATACATTATCACGTAATGCTTTATTGTCAAATCTTGACATTGCCAATGTGAGTTTAACCGAAACTCAAATTGATCGATTGATGGATTTTATGGACGCAGTAACGGATCGATCCAGTATTGATTTAAGAACAGATGTCCCAACATCGGTTCCAAGCGGATTACCTGTGTTTGAATAACAGAGAACAAGTTGATATAAAAAAGCCTGCAAATTTAGTTTTGCAGGCTTTTTTTTAAATTCAAATAACTCTAATCACTTCATTAAATCGGGTGGTGTAAGCAGGCGATTTTATCTCTGATTTCATCACCCAATCCTCATTAAAGCCTGCGCAGTGCGCCTTTGCCAAAACGCTTGTTTATATCATCCAAGACGGTCATGAGGTGAGGTTCTAGCATAAATGAATCAGGCTGTATGATGCCTGAATCAGTAATGCCATTTAACACAATACCTGCTTTTTTATACTCATATCCTAATCGAAATATCTTTTCAATCTCTTGAGGGGCTGCTTTTAAAAAATGTGTTGCATGGTATGAAGCTTGCGGTAATTTAATCGTAATTGAGTTGAAATACTGTTTACTATGGGCATTAAAAGCATTGGTACTACCTTTTTAGCTGTATTTATTTTAGTTCTTGCTACAAAAACAGCTCCTTCCTTGTTAATTTCATGCCACCAATCATAGTCAACATAGCCTTTACCTATAATGTATTTGTTGGAAAATAACTCATTGGTTGTGAAAATCGTGTAATATTCTTGTTCATTGCAATGTTCTGTTTTTTAAGTCTAGTAACAGGGTTTATAGCCCGTAAAACCTTGCATTGCAATACTTTATAATTAACCCCTTTATTTTTTTACTGAGCACTAGTGTGCGAAGGCAGGAATCTTCTATCTCGTTCCCACGCTCTGCGTGTGTATAGACAACATATATCCTTTACAGCCGTAAAGGCACATGGGAACGAGGCGGGAAAGCAAGCATTTAGTAACGTTTAATTATTAACCCTGCGGATTTGCCGCAGGGTTAATTAAAAACCCTCTGCACTCGATTCATGCCTTGCCAATAGCTTAAGTCAGCAGGGGATTTACAGTTCCATAAAACTAAATGGGCTTTTTTGCCAAATTCAATACTGCCAGTCTCGTCTTCGATACCCAATGCCATTGCCGCATTGATGGTTACGCCTTTGAGGACTTCTTCGGGTGTTAATGAAAATTCAATACATGCTTTGTTCATGGTTGTGAGTAAGGAACTGGATGGAGCAGTGCCTGGGTTACAGTCAGTGGAAACGGCGATGGGGACATGGTGTTTTCTAAAAGCGGCTATCGGTGGTAATTGGGTTTCTTTGAGGATATAAAAAGCATAAGGCAATAACACCGCGACGGTTCCTGCTTTTGCCATGGCTTTAACGCTCTTTAAGCTTGTGTATTCGACATGATCAGCAGATAATCCAGAATATTCTGCCACTAATTCCGCGCCATTCAAATCAGATAATTGATCCGCATGTAATTTAACGGGTAACCCCCAACGTGCTGCAGCATCAAAAACACGCTTTGTTTGTTCATAACTAAAGCCAATGCCTTCACAAAAAGCATCTACGCAATCAGTCATTTTTAGTTCAGCTATTTTTGGAATAATTTGGGTGCAGACAATATCCACATAAGCATCTGGATTGTCTTTATATTCAGGTGGAACTGCATGAGCGGCAAGCAAAGTGGTTTTGACATCAATGCCATGTTCTTTACCTAGTTTTTTGGCAACTTTGAGCATTTTTAATTCATTCTCAAAGTCCAAACCATAACCCGATTTAATTTCAACCGTGGTCACGCCTTCGCTCATTAAGGCTTCAAAACGCGGTAAGGATTGTTGGTACAATTCATCAAAAGAAGCTTCACGTGTAGCACGAACCGTGGACAAAATACCTCCACCATTTCGGGCGATTTCTTCATAGGCTACGCCATTGAGTCGTTGTTCAAATTCGTCGCAACGGTTGCCAGCAAAGACAAGATGGGTGTGGCAATCAATTAAGCCTGGAGTCACTAAACAACCTTGAGCATCAATAAGTTCTTTAGCTAACGAATCAATGCTATTAGCAATGCCAGCGGTTGTCCCCAACCACTCAATGCGGCCATTCAAAATCCCAATAGCCCCATCTTTTATCATGCCATAGTCGTGCGAACCCTCTGCCATAGTGGCAATCGTTGCATTGATGATAAGTTTATCCCATTTGAACATTATTAATGTCTGCCAAAAAAAACTTAATTATACCTAAATATCATACGCGGGTGTAATGGAGAACAAATATTCCTCAGTTATTTTTTATTCAACAGGAAATATCGCTCCAGCTATCATTTTAATTATAGCCTTTTGTTCGTCTTCTAAAGCTTCAGTTCTAAATTCGGGATAGGGGTAAATGGATGCATGAAAAGCATTGCCTGTGCTGATAAAACGGCTAAATGTATAACTTGAAATTCCTTTTCCTTCCTTGTCTTTGCGAGAAACCATATAAATATCAACCCCGTTAATACTTGTTTTCATGGCATTGTTGTTCTTTCTTCTTTGCTCGAAATCAGCCAGAGTTAAAGGCTTATTTTCATCATTTACTTGTCCAAGCAAATAAGTTCCTAAAAAATATACACTTTTATGTTTTGTAAGTAAGTAATCGCCATGCTCTGTTTCTGTCTTAGAAATTTTCCAACCCTCTGGAACCGTAATGTCAAGAGTGGCGATGCCTTTACTGCCATCAAAGCTTTTGACTCGGTAGGGTTCGGCCAAAGTATTTAAGGTGAAAAGTGTGAGAAGTATTATAAATTTCATGTTTTTGTCCTATAGTTTTAATATTAGAGAATTTTGCATAGTTCTTTAATTATAAATACGATGTTTGTTACCGAATGGTGTCATAATATTATAAGTGAAATATTTTCAGTGTCATTATCCTTTGATTTGGAGTTTTTTCATTCAAATAGTTAAATTGATTTTATGCTAAAATGTGCTAATTAAAATTTTCTTAGTGCTGAATAAAGTAAAACTTACCCGCTTTATGATGAAAAAATATAAATATTACCTGTTGTTAGTTGTTGCTTTGATTGTTTATCTGATTTTTGTGAAGCCAGATAATAGACTAGCGATTCAACAACAGTCGAGTCAAGCAGTTAAGAAAACTGTGGTTGATAAGCCAAATCAAAAAAAATCATCAGTAATTAATAAAACGCCAAAAGACTCTCCAGTTGAGAAAACACAACAAAAAAAGCACAAGGAGGAGCAGCCCGAACAAACTGATATCAGTTATTTGCAAGCCTATCGAGATTATCATTTTTTTAAAAGCTGTTATTGGGTGATTAATGTGACTCAAAAAGGGGAAGATTTAGATATTGTTTTTAAACAAAAAATTAAAGCATCAGCTGAAAAATTGCACCGAAAGGAAACTAATCCTAATCAACAGCAAAAAGCGGTTTTTGAAGTATTCAAAAACAAATGCTTGGATTTGATGTTAGTTCAGGATAAAGATTTTAATAAAAATAAGGAACTTTTAAAACAAAAATATCAAAATATTGAGCCTTTATCCAAAGAGGAAAAACACTTGTTTGCGGGATTAGGTTTATATCAAGAATACAACACCTTAACTAGGCGAGTCTATCAGCAAAAGCAAGGTGCGCTTGATCTTGAAAACCCGTTAGTTGTAACTTTAAAACAGAAAATTTCCTACATAAAGTCTGAGCTTAATAGAATTCAATGGGGAGAGGATGTTTTTTATGAAAATGAAACAAAGCAACTGCAAGCAAGAGATTTGGAGAGTGCAATCAGCATAATTCGAAAAGAACTAAGTGCTTATAAATTATATGATTCCGCACTGATAACTCAATTAGAGGATGAGGAGGCTAAACTTCTTAAACAGATGGTGTTTTTATTAAAAAGGAGTGAGTCTCCTGAAGTTTTATTGCTTTTTGCTAAGGTTTTATGGTCGCCCTATACAGAGAAAAAACTCAATATTGATGTTTTTTCTAAGATTAAAGTTTATGATCTTGGTTTAGCGTTGAGTATTTATGATGCTGGAATGACACTCGCTGCTTGTGCATTAAATTACCCCTGTGGTAAAGGCTCATCACTTAGTTTTGGGTATTGTTTCAATAACTTTGTTATCTATAATGAAGCGTGCGGTAAGCCAGTTGAGGATTATCTATTTAATTATGTAATAAGCCCAAATCAATTGCAAGACGTCGATAATTTTATTACAACTATCTTGGAAAATTATGCGAAGAATTAAATTTTCTTTCATTGTAGTTGCCTTGTTACTCTTGTTTTGGCTAATGTTTGCGCAAGATGTAAAGCAAGAAAGCGATAGTGCTAATTTATTTCAAAAAGATAAAGCAACTAAAATTAACTTAGTAAAGAAGCATTCAAATAAGACATCACATAAAGAGAAATCAATACCAAAATTCATACCTAGAAGAAGTGAAAAAGTAATAACCACTTATAATGAAGATTCGTCTGTTGATAAGTTGTTGATATATTTAAAATATCAATATTGTTTTGACCTTATGTCGCCAAAAACGATAAATAGCTCATTGCGGTTATCCAATGCTTTTAATAAATCCTCATCAGAAAAGAAAAATATACGCCTAAAGGAGTACCGAAAAATTTGTGAGGAAGTTTCACAACAACATCCAGAGTTTTCTTTTAAAAAGGAGTTCTCGTTTAGTGATTTAAATAGTGCAAATGCTACAAGCTCTTTTGGTAAGCAGTTATTTGATAAAAATTTTGGTAAAAATGAAGCTTATCATTTAAGTGACAAAATTAGTGATATAAAAAGTGTTAATGCTGATTTGTTTTTATCTGGAAATTTCCTCTTTTACATGGATTTTCAAGAAGTTTTTCAGTGGGATCTGTATGATTTGTTGCACAGTAATAATCCTGATTACGTGAGAACAATCTACAACTATGCCCAAGACTTGTATGCCTGCCGACAAGGCGCAGCATGTGGAAAATACAGTACACTTGTTTTGACAAAATGTATTATGAATGATGCTTTTTGTGTAGAAGATTTTGAAACGCTGGTCAAAACTCAGTTAACCATAGGTCAACAAGCCGATATTGGGATAGCTTATAATTATTTACTTGGAAAGTTTGGAGAGTGAAAAACTCTCTACAGTTGAATTCCAAACTTGTACCCTTATTGTTGCCGCTATGAAATTTATTTTTTCAACAATCCTATTACTTATTTTGATTTTTGTACTTTTGTATTACTTTGACTCACAGACTATTGAGGATAAAGTGGTTACGAATAATCCAATTAATCAGGTGTCGCTACAACATTCTGCACAGACAGAAAAGTATGACGAAAAGGATAAGAAAAAAGAGAATGCGGAAGCTATTAAACCAAGTTCTGAAATAGAGCAGGATGTGGGTATTGTTGAAGAGTCGAGTAAAGAGGATAAGACTGATTCTGAAGATGATTACATTAGTGCTTATCGTGATTGGCAGTATTTTCAGAACTGTTATACTGATGTTGAGGATTTCCTTAAACAAAAAGACCCGTTGGATACCTTAAAAGAACGTTTTGCTAATAATCCACGCGAGTCCCAATCAGAACCAACAGCTCAACAAAATACTTATTACCTGCATCATGTGGATATATGCAAAGGCATGATTGATAACGATGAGGATAATTATTACACTAATATGGAACGTTTAGAAAATGAGTTTCGCAGTATTGCCCCTAAATCAGAGGAAGAAAAACAATTAGAACAAGCTTTACTCATGCAGAAGCAGTTGCGTCAGTTAATGTTGGATTTTACTTATACGAGTCGAAAAAAAAGTAATTTGAGTTCAGAACAATTACAAGAAATTAATCAACAAATTAATCAAGTCACGCAAAATTTATTAGCTGTTTATGACGGCAAAGATGAGTTGAGCGAGCAAGAAAATCTACTTTTGCAACAATACTCACAAAAGTTGGATGAGTTAAATGGCATAATTGCCAAGAGTCATGTTGTTGACAATGAAGCAAGTGATGTGATTAATGCACAAATCAATCAACACCTAGTAGCTATGGAAGAGTTTTTGAAAACAGTCATTTCCCCTGATGCATTTTTGATTATTGCGGGCAATTTATTTCGTTCAGAATATTTCCAAAAAGATTCACCAGTGTTGGCAAAAGTTAAGCAAGAAACACGGATTTGGGATTCTTATTATATTGATATTCTTAATAAAATCACCATGCCATTAATAGCCTGTTCGATGAATTATCCTTGTGATGCGGAGTCTGATTATATGTTGAGTTATTGCCTTGGTTTGCGAGATAGTATGTTTAATCAGGCATGCGGTTTGGACTTAGAGGACTTTTATTTCAATTTTTATATCGGTGCCAATCAGCTCAATGATGTAAATACTTATTTTCAATACATGGTTAATACTTATGGCCATTAAGCGTTTAATAAGTGCTGTATTAATGCTGCTTTTGGTTTTCTTGGCTTGGTACATTTATACTCAAAAAGCTGGGAAAGAGATTGTTGAGCATCAAGCGCTTGCACGAGAAAAACCTCAATTTACTGAGCTCAACAATAAAAATTTAGTTGTGAAAACGCAGCAAGAAGAAAATAAAGTAAAACCTCTTGATGCTCCCAAGCTTGAAGAAGTTGTTGAAATAGTTTATGACGATGATCCAGTGGTTAATGCCTCTATGTTGTTAAAAGAGAATATTCTCTGTATACGGCATTTGTCGGATAGTAAGAATTATGTGGAATATTTGCAAAAGTTTAAATCAAGATTGGATAAAAACCAGCAACAATTTTATGAGAAATTTACAAGGCACTGTCAAGAGTTAAATAAACAGCACCCTGAATATCACTTAACTGATAAAACAAAACTGAATCAACAAAAAAATAAGGCTCAAGCCACTAGTTTGTGGGGTAGAATCATTAAAGGAGAGCAGCAAGTTGGTGATTTGTCTGATTCTGAAATCAGGGATTTGTTGAGTTCTGGCGACCTTAATATTCTTACTGAGGCGCCTAAATATTTACGTGAATTTTATCAAGAAGTTGTTCACTGGGATTTAGAAAGTGTCTTGCAAAACCACCAGTATGATTATGTTGCATACATTCAAAATTATGCTCACCAATTGTATTTGTGCGAACTGGGAGCAGATTGTTCACCCTATAGTTCAACTATGGTTATGCTGTGTTATTTAAATTCTAGAGGTTGTGGTTTAGACTATAATAGCTATATTCAAACGGTTTTAACTGCAGGACAACAAGCCGATGTTAAACTGGCTCTTGGTTATCTCAAAAGCCAGTACCAGTAGATGGTAAGTGATATGTTATTTTGCTATCGAAACATGAAGTTTTTTATCAAGTAATGACTCCATAGGCATTGGCCACCACCCCATGTCGGTAACCATTGCCAAAGCTTCATCAATAGTTTTACCATTGTATTTAACCAAGTAAGCTGCCCATAATTGTGAGGCACGGTGTCCTGATCGGCAATGCAACAAAACTTTGCCATCGGTGTTTTCTAAAGCCACGGCAAATTCAGCTAGTTTTTCAGGCGAGTAGGGATTGTCTTTGCCACCAATAGGAATAAATTTATAGTCAATGTCATTTTTCTTTAACAAATAATCTTCATAGAATTTGAGCTCTTCCATTTCTTTGGGTGTGCGCATATTGATCACCTTGCTAAAGCCAGCGGCTTTGAGTGTGGCAAAATCTTGGTACTGAGGTTGTGGCCCGATAAAAATCTTATCATGTTGGAATAATATTTGTGTATAGGGTGGGCGTTTGACCACTTTCAACTTAGGTTTAGTAACCTGTGCTTGTGCTTGTGCATTGACAATGAGCAATGTTGTTAAAACCAATAATATTTTTTTCATGTTTATTCCTGAATATATTTAATTAAAATATAAGTGCTGCCATTTTACGGCGCAATTGTGAAACAAGTTTAGCATCATCTATCAGATTAAATGCAATGATTAAACTTTTCTTAATGTCCACTTTATCATCACCTTTAGCCTGTGCTAAAAGTTCAAGTAATTGTTCTATGCCCTGTTGTGGATTTGTTGACACGGTTTGCTCGATGGCTTGTTGTAATTTCGTATCACTGGATTGTTTCCCATGCTGAATTAAATCCAAAATAACTTTTATTGTTTGGGCTTCCTTATCCTCTTGTTGTTCTTTATCAAGCTTGGCAAAAGACTCAATGGCTTTATCTGTCTCTCCCTCTTGCAAATAAATTTTAATTAAAAGTAACTTGCCATGCAATGAGGATTCTTGTTCAAGATAGGGAATGGCATCCAAAACTTGATTATTGTTGATTAACTCTTGTGCTTTTTGCATGGCATCAGAACTTGTTGGTTTTTTTTCGACAACTGGAGTTAAGTGAGGCTCTAATAATTTTCTGATTTCAGCTTCAGGCTGCACACCCATAAACTGTTCAACAATCTCGCCATTTTTCATCAATAAAACCGTTGGTAAAGAACGAATGCCAAAGTTCGTGGATAATTCTTGTTCAGCATCGGTATCAATAGTTGCTAAATGAATAGCGCCATTTAATGAATCTACAATTTGATGCAACAAAGGCATTAATTGTTTGCATGGTGCGCACCACTCTGCCCAAAAGTCGATTAAAACAGGGGTATTTTTGGATTTTTCGACAACCTCTTGTTCAAAGTCAGCTGATGTAACCGCTTTTATAAATTTTGACATGATTATTAACCCTTAACCTTCTTTCTTGTAATAAGGATTTTCGCCAGTAGAATGGTCGGTGCCATCCATTAAACCCTTTAAGTCAGGAAATGCGCGCAATAGTTTTGTTTCCATCCCCATCGAGAGAGTTTGACCTGCCATACCACACCCATTACAGCCTCCACCAAATTCAATAAAAGCATAACCATCATCAATAGTCGTTAACTTTGCATTGCCACCATGCATCGCAAGTGAGGGGTTGAGTTCTGTGTCAATAAAATATTGCACACGATCATGCAAAGGGGCATCTGCATCTGGCTCTTTACCTTTAAGTTGTGGTGCTTTGATGTTGAGTTGGCCGCCGGTATCAGAATCATCGTAACTAATATCCGCACCATCGAGGTATTTCTCATCGGCTTTATTAGCAAACAAGCTGTAGGTCGACTGCTTAAATTCATAAGCTTCTGTTGGTATCTCATCGCGCTCACAAAAATTTAAAAAACAATCGGCAATCGGCGTACCAGGATTTTTGACCATCACTTGCAAATGCAAATCATCAATGTCGTGCTTGGCAATAACATCGGCTAAAAAAGCTTCAGCTTCAGGGCTAATGGTAATATTCATTCAATTCTCTACTTTTAGTTAATGACGATTTTATATAAGTATGCGCTAATATACCTTTTTCAAGGATGAACTACTAATATTCATCCCATTTTTTTTGGTAAACATCGGCTTTTACAGGAAAAGTGATTTCACCAACCTTTGTGGTTTTTAGTTCGAGTGAGAGGGCTGAATTAAGTGTTTCAAAAATAAGGTGAATAGGCTGTTTTTTAAATTTATCACACAATTTTTTTACTTATTCTTTGTTTGATGATTTTTGTTATTTTCCATATTGCAACAAGCCTACAGGTAAAGCATACATTTTAATGCCTTCTTGATTAAAAGGTAAAATATTGGCTCCTGAATAAAAGACAATGCCATGGCTAAATTTATTTCCAGCAAAGTCTGCCAATTTTGTTAATCCTTTGAAATCACTGGTGCCAACAGTTGCAGCGGCTTTGATTTCTATGCCGATTATTTGCCCATTACATTGTTCTAGAACAATATCTACTTCGTTTTTACGTTTATCTCTGAAGTGGTAGAGGCGAGCATCATTTAATGCCCACTGCGAGTGCTTGGTTAATTCCATAAAGATAAGATTTTCAAATAAACCACCAAAGTATTGACTATAAACTAATTGTTCATAATTCTTTATGCCCAATAAATAACAGGCAAGTCCTGTATCAACAAAATGCAGTTTTGGCATTCTTGTGGCTTGTCTATATCGGGATTAGGGAAAGATTGTATTATCTTAAAATCACAAAGACAACAAGTTTAACCCGAAAAACACAGACCTTTATTCCGAAAAATACGCTATCTTAGCCCGAAAAATACAGGCACTTAACCCGAAAAATGCTTATCTTGGATTTGAATCTCACACAATTTTTTCATACAAAAATGGCAAAGAAATATCCAAGCGATAATCAATACTTGAGTGCGTGCCGTTGAATTCTTCATAGAAGTGCTCTATACCGTGTTTTTCCAGTTGATTCGCTAATTGGCGCATACCATAGTGAATCATAAACTGGTCACGACTTCCACAGTCCATAAACAAGCCATTGAGTTGATTGAGGGCTTTGATGTTGTGTTTAACCAAGTTTACAGGGTCATTGTCTAACCAATTTTGCCAGCGTTCGGGTTTTATTTCACAGGTTTTTAAATCAAAGGGCAGTTCAATTTCATCTTGTGGGTCATAAGTGGCTGCCATGCATATCATCATAAGGGTAAGAATATCTGTTCCATGTGTTTTTTTGGCTTTCCAGAAACGCTTGATAAAATGGTTGATGTCGCCTTTGTAATTAGCCAGTACATTAGCAACAGTCGGGAAATCACGTTGGTAAAGTATATCAAAGCCCGCATCACCAGATTGGTTAGCAATCGCTCCCCAAAACCCAGGGAAATCCATAGCAAAGCGCATTGCAGCAAAGCCACCTGATGACTTACCTAAAACAGCACGGTGTTTTGAGCCTTTCTTAACTCGAAAATTTTCTTCAACCACAGGCACAACCTCTTCGACAATAAAGGAAGCATAATTACCAATAGCAGGTGAGTCAATATACTGATTACCACCCAAACAGGTAAAACAATCGGGCATGACAACAATGGTATTGCCCATTTTTTCTTCCGCAATTAACCTATCCAATCGTTCAGTTATGCTTTCACCAAAAGCTTGCCACCCAACCACGCCAGTACCGCTGTTTGTGTAAGCTGCTAAATAATACATGACAGGTAAAAGCTCATCACAGTCATCGTAGCCAGCAGGTAAATACACATAAACCGTACGTATATGTGGGTCTTTTAATGGATTGTCCTTGAGAATTTCAGACTCAATTTCGAATTGAACAAGCGAACCTTTGGGGTAGGATTGTCTGTGGTTATAGATTGACATAATGGCTTTTCTTGACGATATTTAAACAAAGGCATAATAACATAAAATCATCCGCTTTTTTAAAAACAAAAGGCATATATTTAACAAGAAATGTTTATTTCCCAAATCCCGATATAGAAATGCGTTTGAAAGTGCAAGTAACTGATGTGCATAGGAAATCAAGAAAAACTAAAGTCACCTCATTGGTGATGAAGCTTTTTCTGGGTTTTCTAGGTGCATCAAGGACTTGTGCTATCATCGTACTTTCTATATCGGGATTTGGGTATTTGAAGAAACTCAGCAACTATGGGCTGAAAAGTCCATAGGTTGATTAAAAGACTGGAAGTCTTTTGTCATCCTCGCGAACGCGGGGATCCAGTAATTTAAACTCGATAATTGTATTAACAATAATCTTATGAAAAACTAAACAACTGGATTCCTTCTCTCGCTTTGGCTCGGCTGGAACGACAGAATTCTTTTCAAAAATCCAAGTTTAAAAAATTATGTGTAGCAGCTAAAACCTTGCACTAAAAGTACATAGTTTCACCAAACAAGCAGAGTAACAGATGCCTCGATAACCAGTTAGTTTTAAATTGTTTGGTGGAACCAAACAATATTTTCTAATCTCTACAAATTAGTTCATCCACACCCGCAAGAAGAGTAATATTATGTGTGACTGTAACACCATTGTTATTAGTTAATTTTATCACACCTCTATTGCAAGAGTTAAATGTAACATCGGCACTACCCCATGAGGTTGTACCAGAGTTAGCTGTATTGGGTTTTGTTGTTAAGCTTCCACCATTACCCACAAAACCTGAGCTCATATCTAAAGTAAAGGTTTCTTCTTTAGTAATAATTTTTGGCCCTATTGAGGATATTAACCATAATGCTTCACCATTGGCATTTGCTTTATAACCATAATAATACAGTATAAGTCCTACTGGAGTTTGTACCAGATTAAATCCAGAACCGTTGTAATTAGGGTCGTACCAAGAGCCATTAACTGATGAAATTGTAGATATTTGACTATTCGACTGAGGGTTGATTTCAAAATGCCTTACAGGGTTAAGTGTAGAGCAGTCTTCATAAGAAGGAAATGAATTGTTACAAGAAAGAATTAATGTAAATGGGTGACTAAGGTCTAAATCAGGCGGGAAGGAAGTAACAGAGCCAGATGAATGGTAGGTTGTTTGTAAAGCTGCCCAATAATTGCCTGGGATAAATAGGTTGTTGCTAACATTGAAGCCTCTATCAAATTGCTGGTTATTTTGTATAACAGAAATTTCATAGGTAATAACTCCTCTTGAACTTCCTGGTACTGTGGGTGTTATTGTAGCGAACAAGGAATACTCTATACGATCATCAATGTCGCATTGCTCAACCCAAAATTCAATGTCAACTGAATCTGCATAAACAATATTATTCAACATTACCTCATTCAAGTGAACTTTTTCAGTACTAGCAATTCTTGTTGCTTCTCCCTCTCTTTGACTAAATTCAGAATGATTTTCACATGTTTCTGCTAAAGCATTAAATCCATAAAAAACCTGAAATAACAATACAAACTTGAAAATAATAGTTAACCGCATAAATCCCTCTTTTACTTTGAATTGAACAGAAGCTTTATTCTAAGTCTTGCTTAATCTGCTGTCAATAAAATACTTTAGTGAGTAATGCTCAAAGTCATGTCAGCAAGGAGTAAAAGGAGTGTATTTTACAACTTCTCTAATAGCTGCTGTAATTTATTGGGTAAATCAGCTGAGACTATAATGGTTTCATCGCCGTCTTTAAACTGAATGCTGGCAGCGTGTAAAAATAAGCGTTTTAGCCCTAAATTACGCAATTTTTGGTTAAATTTTCCATTGCCGTAGCGTTGATCTCCAGCGATAGGGTGATCACTGGCACTGGTGTGAACGCGAATTTGGTGGGTTCTGCCAGTAAATAGTTGGCAATCAAGTAAGGTGGTTGGGTGTTTGCCATTATAGTTCTCCATAACATTAAACTTGGTTCGCGCAAATTTTCCTGTTTCGGATACTTGAACGGTTCTTTCGCCATTTCGTCTAGCAGAAGTATCTAGCGCTAAGTCTACGATAAAGTCATTTTTAATAATGCCCTGTACCAAGGCTGTGTATTTTTTTATCAGAGTGTCTTCTTTAGATTGCTGATTAAAACTATTTAATGAATCCCGGCTTTTACACAAAACCACACAACCCGATGTGTCTCTATCTAAGCGGTGAGCCAGCTGAATGTCAATTTCAGTAAAAAGACGTTTGCAAATTTCTATCAACCCTACTCGAACCCCTGTTCCTGAATGTACAGCTAATCCGCTAGGCTTGTTAATAACTAAAAAACTGCTGTTTTCAAAGATGATGGCTTCACGCACTTGATTTAATAAATTATCACTAATAAATAATTCTCCCCTTTCATCAGGAATGAGAAATGGAGGAATGCGAACAATGTCTTCGGTTTGAACGCGATAGATTGGCTTTGTTCTTTTGCCATTTACACGGATTTGACCCTTGCGAAGGAGTTTGTACAAGTTTGATTTACTTGCTTCTTTCAAAGTTTTCAATAAAAAGTTGTCAATACGTTGCCCATTACTGTCAGAGTTTACGATAAAAATATTTTTAGCTGGCTTATTTTGCATAAAAGCAGAATTTAGTCTGTATTATAAGAATAAGAAATGGTATCATCCGCAAATCTATTTAGACAGAGATTAAATCTAAATAGGTATAAAAAGATTACAATCAGATACATTACTTTTAATAATGGTATCTGAAAAAGTTTGATGAATATTTTTTAAGATTATTTGGTTAATGATTTTCAATGCAGGAAGCAAGCAACCCAGAGACACAGGTTGAGTAATAAAACACGGTGCACAAGGAGAAAATAAAACCCTAATAATCACTAAAATATTGATCAGCATTTTATTAAATTAAATGCACACAAAAGATTAAGTAAAAAAGCAAAGGATAGCTTTTATTTGGAAGTTATTGGAATAAATCATACAAGATAGTTTGAACGTGATAAACGAACGAATAATGCATAGGATGGAATGACCTAATGCATGCTACCAACCACCAACTACAGCATTTTTAGCTGTAATCGCCTGTATTTTAAGGCTTTTTCTTACCTGTGTGCATCAAAACAGGAAATTACAATGAAAAGAATGTTAATAAATGCAACGCATTCGGAAGAAATACGCGTTGCTTTAGCAGATGGTCAAAAACTCTATAATCTCGATATAGATGTCCCCGGTGAAGACCGAAAAAAAGGCAATATTTACAAAGGAAAAATCACACGTGTTGAGCCCAGTTTAGAGGCTGCATTTGTTGAATACGGAGGCAATCGTCATGGATTTTTACCTTATAAAGAAATTAGCCGCAACTACTATACTGAAGCTGCCAATAAAGCTAAAGAGCGCCCACCTATCAATGTTGCCATTAAAGAAGGCACAGAAGTTATTATCCAAGTTAATAAGGAAGAGCGTGGTAATAAAGGTGCTGCCATTACAACTTATATAAGTTTAGCAGGTCGATATTTGGTTTACATGCCAGAAAATCCAAAAGCAGGTGGCATATCTAGAAGAATTGAAGGAAAGGCACGTCAAGAATTAAAGGCTGTGTTAGATCAAGTCAAACAACCAAAAAACTCAGGTGTTATTGTTAGAACAGCAGGTATTGGACGCAGTGTAGAAGAGATTGAGTGGGATTTAAACTACCTTGACCAAGTATGGACTGCCATTAAATCAGCTGCGGCAAATATTAAAGCACCTCGGTTTTTATACCAAGAAAGTGCGATAGAAATACGTGCTATACGTGATTATCTCCGACCAGATGTTGGCGAGATTTTAATTGATGATAAAGAAATTTATGAAAAAACGCGTGACTTTATGCAACAAGTTATGCCGCATAACCTTAAAAAGTTATCGTATTATAATGATACGATTCCATTGTTTTCTCGCTATCAAATTGAATCACAAATTCAGTCGGCATTTTCTCGAGAAGTGCACTTGCCATCAGGTGGTTCGTTAGTTATTGATCATACCGAAGCGATGATTTCGATTGATATTAACTCTGCCCGTGCAACTAAAGGAGCAGACATTGAAGAAACAGCACTCAATACAAATCTTGAAGCGGCGGATGAAATCGCACGACAAATGCGCATCAGAGATTTAGGTGGTTTGGTTGTTATTGATTTTATTGATATGCGTAACCACAAAAATCAACGTGCGGTTGAACAGCAACTAAATGAAGCTGTAAGCAACGATAGAGCACGTATCCAAACCAGTAAGATTTCTAAATTTGGATTGCTTGAAATGTCACGTCAACGATTAAAGTCGTCCATTAATGAATCCAGTCAATTTGTCTGTCCGCGTTGTTCTGGTCATGGGTTTATTCGTAATATTGAGTCTTTATCAGTTTCAATCTTACGTATCTTAGAAGAAGAAGCGATGAAGCCAGGAACAGGAAAAGTTGTTGCACAAGTACCAACCAAAGTGGCAAACTTTATTATCAATGATAAACGTGATGAATTAACAGCTTTAGAGAAAAGACATTCTGTGCCAATGTATATCGTAGCTAATGAGCATTACCAATCACCACAATTTGATATAAGTCGTCTTAAAAAGGCAGAAGCTAAAAACTTTGATATTAATACCGTTGAACTCAATAAGCCAAAAAGTGAAGAAGAGGCGGAAAATAAATCCATGCAGCACCAGCCTCGTCGTCAAAAGGCAGCGGTTGATGTACTTGTACCTCAATCTCAAGTTCCAGAAAGGAAAAGTGAGAGTGGTTTAAAAAGCTGGCTACTTAGTTTATTTACATCAGGCTCAGATGAAAAAGTTGAGAAATCAAAACCTCAACCTAAAAAACAGCACAAAAACAATAAACAAGATTACAAAAAACCTCAGCATAAAAAGACCAATAATCAGAATAAAGGGAGTGTTAAGAACCAACCTAAAAAACCTCAGCATAAAAAACAGCCGCAGCATAAAAAGCCGCAACATAATAAAACGCAGCCACAAAATAAAGGGCCACAAAAGCAGGAGCCTAAACAGAGTCAAAAACCTCAAGGGCAAAAGCCTCAACAACAGAAGCAGCAGGCAAATGTTAAGCCTCAACAAAAGAGTGCTAACCATAAAGATAAAGAAGTCGAAGCAGTTAAACCTAATGGTGAGATACTGCAAAGGCCTTTAGGTAGTGTGGCATCTTATGCAGCTAAAAAAGCCCAGAAGAGCTCTGGAAATGAGATTGTAACAACTAAAGATCAGCCAAAAACTGAAGCAAAGCCCAAGACTGAAGTAAAGCCAAAAGCTGAAGTTGAAGCAAAGCCAAAAGCTGAAGCAAAGCCAAAGGTTGAAGCAAAGCCTAAGGCTGAAGCTAAGCCCAAGACTGAAGCAAAGCCCAAGACTGAAGCAAAGCCAAAGACTGAAGCAAAGCCAAAGACTGAAGCAAAGCCAAAGACTGAAGCAAAGCCAAAGACTGAAGCAAAGCCAAAGACTGAAGCAAAGCCAAAGACTGAAGCAAAGCCAA